>Ga0180732_1000060_pt1 | contig 122089 bp, 113 predicted proteins | sample KR11_01MetaG_FD_148674 | JGI IMG/M metagenome (GOLD analysis project Ga0180732, IMG submission 148674) | Groundwater microbial communities from the Olkiluoto Island deep subsurface site, Finland - KR11_0.1 MetaG | ecosystem: Environmental > Aquatic > Deep subsurface > Groundwater | place... | reverse complement strand
TGCTGATGTTGACGAAGTATTATCTCGATGAGTTCTTGCTTGTTTAGTTCTTCTAACTGGTCTTGGTTCATTGTCCTTAAATTTTAACAGACATGTCCAATTTTTAAAACCCCCCGTGAGTAGTTACTTATGTAAAAGTGTAGTTTATCGTCATAATCATCAGAGGATTGGTAAATATCGAAAATCAAATATTTTTAAAACGTTTCTTATTTATGCTCTCCAGGAAATGAGTAACTTTTACAATAAACCAGTTTTAGTTAAGAGTTTGTGTTATCCATGACCTAGCCACAGGGTTTCAAGTAATTAAAGTAATATATCTAAGGCAAGTGCTTAACTAACAAATATATTCTGATTCTATGCAGGTTTTTGAGGTTCATTCATGCAAAATCAAAAGGAGGAAAACCTCTTACTGGTTTTGTTAACCTATCAGAAACCTAATTTGTACAGATAAATGTTTACCTTTACATAACTTCTGATTATCTTAAATAATCAGAAGTTATTATTAAAATTTACCATACCACTTAACCATTGATATATTTCTATAACAAAATTAAAACTCCTCATTGCCATAATGAAAGCTGCGAGGAGTTTTTATAATCTAGCTTATTTGGTTTTACTGGATAATATCATAAGACTGTACTTCCATCCAACCCCGGCGAGTTAATTCTTCATCTTCAAAAGGCATAACACATAATGAATAAACACCAGATGAATCAATAAAATCTTCTTTGTTGATCATTAATAACGGGTATTGCATTGAAATTAAATCCAATGGTCGAGCCAAAATAGCGCCATCCCCCACTACCTGGATCAATGCAGCATGCATATCAGGATAACCTTCATTATGTAGGACAAATGAATCAAGCGGTACATTGAATTTTTGGGGTTCATACACACCGCCAATCTTCACCATGCTACCTGCAGTGAACCGTACCACCAATTGTGTCTCTCCAGCCGGACATCCTACCGGCGATAAATGGTGTGGTTTTACCAGTGTTTTCACCAATAGAACACCACCAATTGTTACCGTTGCCAGTGTTAAACCAAAAAGTATGGCAGCACCAGGTTTTGATTCTTGGGGCCGAAATTCTTCTTTTTGATGTTTTGTCACCAACCCTGAAATGGATTTCAATCCAATTGTACTGAAAGCAAGTAAAATAGTCACTGTTGCAGCATACACCCGCATTTGGTTTGAGTCATTGGGTGGCACAAACGGCACAGATAAAAAGATACCAGCCGCAGCCCATAACATCAGCGAATATGGTTCTTGTTTGCGCTGCTTCCAGGCAATGACAAGCCCCCAACCAGCAAAGATTGATAACACTATTCGAACTGCATAATTTGCCCAACTCACTGCCTCAATTCCGCGGATAAATCCAAAAGCACCTGCACCGCGCGGCATGAGATAGTCGAACCAGTTCTTAAATGCTCCCACAATAATACTAAACGGATGGGCTTTCCAGGCCTCCAAGACCAACGCATACGTCTGCGCTGAACGCGAGACATCATCCAATTGGGCTAGCTCAGGGTGATCAATGAGGATTTGCATCCATCCTTTACCACCAGCCACTACGCCATATAGGGTGTACGAGAAATTAGAAAAAACCATGCCTCCAGGGTCGGCCACCAGGTTAAACACCAACATGTTGAGCCCAAAACCTGTTGCTACAGACAGTGTGCAGATAACAAACGCCGGAATAGAAAATAAGCGGTTACCCCTGAATGCAAATCCACACCACAGCAACAGCGCAGGTAAAATAAAAAAGGTCCCTGCCCTGGCATTTAGGGCTAATGTTAGGAGCAGCAATCCTACTGCCGTCTGCCAAAGATTTTTTCTGCTTGCAGCGCTCCAAAGAATGGTAAAAGCAGCCACTCCCAGAGGCAGACCGAGATTCTCGGTCATGGTTGTACCGGCAATTCGCCGGTAGAAAAGGAACAAAATAAAGATAAAGACAGATGCACACAACGTTCCGAGCGAGCGCTGCATTTCTCTTGCAGCCAAATAGCAGATGGCAGCAATAATCGCACCAAGAATGGCGATGGAAACGACAAGGTTTTGCCCGGTGACCGCCAATAACACAGTTAGCAAAGCAGGGAACAGTGGTCTTCTGGCTGAAAAAGCGGAAAAACGATACCCTTCGACTACCCGCAACGCATCACTATAATAACTGGCAGCATCGCTGAAAGGCAAAAGTCCGCCAATAATAAACGGTTCGCTTGCACCGCTCTGCCATAATCCGCTTAGTGGGAGTCCAAAAAGAAGCAAAGTTAAACTCAAACCTGCAAATATACCAAGAATCCCTTTAATGCGGAATGTGAGGTAAAACAGAGGTAGAGCGATCAGAGTGAGCAGCACCAGGTTATAACGGACAAAAAGCCCAATCCCATCAGGGACGGGAAGCCATAACATTAACACATATACCATAAACGCGGCAATGCATGCTGTCAAAGTCCGCCAGACGGTTGAATTGAGGTGCAATTTGTTCGCAACGGAAGACATCTAGATGATTAATCCATTAGATAAATTTGATACGCCTGGCAGCAAAAGCCACCATCCGCAACAGCAGCCAACCGTGTTTCCAGCGTTCAATGTTAGTTGTGCCGTATGTACGTGCCTTATATCGAATTGGCAGATCAATAATTTTATAATTCAAGCGAGCGGCCCCAAAAAGCAAGTCAAAATCACCAAAAGGATCGAACTCTCCAAACACATGGCGGTTATTCGCAATGCGTTCATAATCTTTTTTCCATAAAACCTTCGTCCCACACAGGGTATCCTTAACTGGCTGCCCTAGCAGCCATGAGAATGCCAGGCTAAAAAACTTGTTACCGATCAGGTTGAAAAAACGCATGGCTTCTTCTTCCATCGGATAAACTAGCCGAACGCCGTTGATAAAATCGCCCTTACCAGAAACTAGAGCATCATAGAACCTGGGTAGATCTTCAGGCGGAACTGTCAGATCAGCATCAAGGATCATGAGAATTTCACCGGTGGCTTTCGCAAAACCAAGCCGGTCAGCATCCCCTTTGCCCTTTCCAGTTTGCTGCCAGCTTTGGCAATTTTTTTCTGGATGTTGCTTTATTCCCTCAAGAATAGTCTCCCAGGTATTGTCGGTGGAGTTACCCTCCACAAATACAATCTCTGTCCCCCCACCCATCTCGGGTACGCGAGACAGTATATTCTCAATATTACCGGCTTCATTTCTTGCGGGAACAATAACACTGACCCTTGGTTGTGTGTAATGACTATGCGCAATATAAGAAGGTCTGGCAACGATAAAATTGGTTAATCCCAGGTGATTAAACGGCCAGAAACGTACAAAAAACTTATTCAAAAATGGCGCAAAAAGCGGAATTCCAAATGGAAAGAGAATCTCGTGTGATGATTTTATTGTTTCGAAATCTGAAAGGTTAAGCAAATTCTCTACGTCAGAGACCGTTAACCAGTTTTCACCTAATCCGGGTTTTGCCAGCCGTAATTTTACCGCCAGTGTAAGCGGCAATTCCCATAAGCGGCTATGCACATTGATCAATAATCGTCCGTTCGGCTTTAACAGCCTTCTCACATTCTCAAACAGCTCCTGCACATCCCATACTTCATTGAGAATATCTGAAAGGATGACAATATCAAATTTTTCTGCACTTGAAAACTCTTCTGCATTAGCCTGGATAAACTGCAAACCTGGCTGGCGTTTACTTGCCAAAGAAATCATCTCAGCCGAAAAATCGACCCCTACCCCAACGAGTGGATTTAGAGCAGCTAATAATTCACCATTTCCGCATCCAAGTTCCAAAACCTTCAAACCAGACGGAACTACCGTGGAATAGATTTCATTTAGCCGTTTATGATAATATCCCCCCCAACCACGCCATGAATGCATTTTCTGCGCTACTTTATTCCAGTGTTCGCTCCGGGCTAATCTGTGATTTAATGCTGACAAATTTTGTTTTTTAGATTCCAAGATATTTGGGCTTCCTTTATCGAAATAAAATATTGCATCACAAGCAAGTTTGAAAGTTATTCTTCTCTTTCAAGCCAGCGTCCTATATTATCAGGAAATTGATAATTTTCTAGTTTTGTGAGTAAACCTGCAGGATGGGAATCACTCACGAACAATTGCAAATGCTCATCATAGATAAATCCATCCGAAAAAGCACGATTGATCCAGGTAAGTAAAGAGTCAAAATAACCGTTGGTGTTCAAAATCGCCATTGGCTTGCGCAACAATCCAATTTGCGACCAGGTTAACACCTCAAAGAGTTCATCTGCTGTTCCGTATCCGCCAGGCATAGAAATAAATGCATCAGAAAGTTCAATCATTCTAGCCTTACGTACTTGAATATCCTCAACTATTTCAAGGCTCGTTAATCCAGACGATTGTATCAACTGAGGACTATCGAGTCCTTTTGGGGCAACCCCGATGACCTCTCCCCCATTTTCTAAAACACTTTGCGCGAGAACCCCCATTAATCCAGTTCGGCCAGCTCCATAAACCAATCGAATTTCATTTGAGGCTAAATGCTTGCCCATATCCATGGCAGCATCATAATAGACCTGATTAAGTCCATCAGCAGATCCACAAAAAACGCATATGGAACGATAAGGAAAACCCATTGATCCTCTACCCGTAACTATTAATAATTTCTTAACCTAGAAGGCAAACCTTCTTCATTATAATTGGTTTATACAACTTAAATGGTATTACGACGTAGACAAATTATCCAATTATTAACAGGAGTCTGTATGTCTGCAATTCTTGAAGTACATAAATTGGCAAAAAGCTATGGAAACTTTGATGCAGTTAAAGGAATTTCCTTCGAGATTCATGAAGGAGAAATATTCAGCCTCCTTGGCCCCAATGGCGCTGGTAAAACAACAACAATTTCCATGCTCTCCACCCTTTACACACCCACCAGTGGTGAAGCCACAATCTGCGGTTATTCCATCACTAAAGACACTATGGCTGTAAAAAAATGTATAGGTGTTGTTCCTCAAGATCTGGCCCTTTATGAAGACCTTTCAGCTCGCGAAAACCTTAATTTCTGGGGACAGATGTACGGCCTCTCTGGCAAATCCTTGAAAATCCGCGTCGATGAAGTACTTGAGCAAATCGGTCTTATTGACAAAGCAAAATTGAAAGTTAAAACCTATTCAGGAGGCATGAAACGCCGCGTCAATATCGGTGTTGGCTTACTGCATCAACCGCGCCTTCTCTTTATGGATGAACCTACGGTAGGCATCGACCCCCAATCTAGACGTGCTATCCTGGATTCTGTGAAGGACCTCAATATAAATGGTATGACCGTGCTATACACCACCCATTATATGGAAGAAGCAGAAGAACTCTCTAACCGGGTTGGCATCATTGATCATGGCGATTTGATTGCCATTGGTACTCAAGAAGAATTGACTAAATCTGTTGGTGAAACGGACACGCTCATTTTGCATGTTGGTGAAGAAACCAACCCAGAAACCTTGTCTGAGGAAGTACGAAAAATCAAAGGTGTTCTCAAAGCCGAAGTAACCGACCACCAAGTTTCCATCATTACCCCGACAGCGGAGGAATTACTGGCTCAGGTCGTAACCCGTGCAAATAACCTGGGAATAAAGATCAAGTCAATTGATATTCGCGAGCCTAACCTTGAGGCAGTCTTTTTGAACCTCACTGGCCGCGCTTTAAGGGATTAGAGATTGGCTATGCGCAAATTATTAATAATCGCTTTCAAAGATGTTTTACTCATTTTCCGCGACCGAGCAGCACTTCTTTTTATGTTTTTAGCTCCCTTTGCGCTCACAATTGGGCTTGGCCTGGCAACTGGCAGTTTTTCAGGAAAGTCAAATTCTGGTATTCTCGACTTGCCAATAGTAATTGTTAATGAAGACAATGGCCAGCTTGGCAATGCCTTAGTGGAAATGGTTCAATCTGATCAACTAGCGGATCTTTTAGAGCCAGAATTTCTCACTGATCTCGAGATAGCGCGTAAAATGGTCGATGACAACAAAACTGTAGCTGTGGTTTATATTCCTGCTGGGTTTACAAATTCCATCATCCCCAATGATGTCACCTCAAATTCAACGCAAATTATCCAACTTGAACTTTATGGCAACCCCTCCTCGCCCACTGGCGTTGGAATTGTTAAAAACTTGCTTGAACAATTCATCAGCGAGGTAGAAGTAGGCCGTGTTAGCGGCACTTTAGCCGTGACCCAGCTTCTCGAAAGCGGAGCCATTGATCCTTCTCAAGCGATGAAGATCGGCCAGGCAGTGGGAGAATTGCAAACGGATACCCAGGTTGGCACCTCTTCAATCAAATTAAACAATGTAACCGCCGCAGGGACTGAAGTTAAATTTAACATGCTGGCTTTGCTGGCTCCCGGCATGGCACTGATGTTCTTGATGTATACAGTCAGTAATGGAGGCAGAACCTTGCTGGTAGAAAAAGCTGGCGGCACTCTTCCGCGGATGTTGATTTCACCCACTTCTTCATTTCAGATCCTGGGCGGTAAGGTTTTTGGAATTTTTCTAACCGGGTTGGCACAATTGGTGATCCTCATCCTCGGTACCACCCTGCTCTTTAAACTGGATTGGGGCGATCCACTGGCTGTTCTTGTACTGGTTGCCGCTGCCGCTCTTGCGGCTACCGGTTGGGGTATTTTGCTGGCTGCAGTGCTCAAAACCTCCGGTCAGGTCTCGGCTGTGGGTACTGCCATCATGTTGATCTTTGGCATTCTTGGCGGAAGTTTTACCAATATTGGCATCATGCCAAATTGGGTCCAGTGGGTTAGCCGCATCTCTCCCAACCGTTGGGGGTTAGATGGTTTCACAAATCTGGCCATGGGAGGTAACCTGGCTAACATTGTGATCCCTGTTATCGCCTTGTTAATTATGGCTGCCGCACTCTTTCTAGTTTCCGTTGTGCTCTTCAGCCACCGCGGAATTGGAAAGGAATAGGGATCCGCCATGAGAAAAATATTAGCAATAACGCTTAAAGATACTATTGTCCGCTTTACCAGTCCCATAGAATGGGTGTTCTTTTTAGTTCTGCCGATTATCTTTACAGTCGTGATTGGTGCCAGTTCTGGTCCTTCTGGTGATGACCGAGTAAAAATGATTGTCGTTGATCAAGCCAATAACACGCTATCTGAAACCCTGATCACTTCACTAGAAGCTTCATCATCGGTCAAAATTGAAATAAGAAAAATTGAAGATGCGAGTTCTGCCCTGGAACAAAAAAAGATATCGTCAGTATTGATTATCACTGAAAACTTCAACCAACAAAGTTTGATCAGCAAGAACGCGGAGCTTGAATTGCAGCAACTTCCCAATAACACTGAAGCTTTGATTGCTCAACAAGCTGTTCAAGCAGTACTTTCAAGGGTAAGCAGCGTCGTAGATATCGCAAACGCCAGTGTCACCCGTGCTGAAAGCCTGCCTGGTTTTAAATTTGAATCTGAAGCCGCCCGACAAGTTTTTTTTGATTCGTCGCTTGAAAAAGCTCAAACGCTTTTGGCCGAATCACCTAATCGTATAACTGAAGAAAAAGGAAAAACCAAAGATTCTGTTGAATTTGATCCACGATCAAACGCCAGCGCAGGGCAGCTTATCACCTGGGTATTTATCCCCTTGATCGGGCTTTCTGGTTCTTTCGCATATGAAAGACAAAAAGGCACGCTGCGCCGATTGCTAACAACCCCTACCAGCAAGGGTCTTTTCCTAACCGGTACCATCATCGGGCAAGTGATGACTGCAATAGTACAGATGCTTTTGCTTGTGCTCTTTGGTATATTTGTTATGAAGCTGAACTGGGCTCAAGCGCCTCTTGCTTTGGCGGTTATGCTAATCTCATCCGCATTGGCTGCTGCTGCTCTCGGCACCATGCTGGGAACCTTCGTAAAAACTGAAAGTCAAGCCAATGGGTTAAGTATCATGATCGGTATGGTTATGGCGTTGATGGGTGGATGCTGGTATCCATTGGAGCTCTTCCCGCAGACCGTTCAACAAATAGTGAAGGTACTGCCAACCACCTGGGCAATGCAAGGTTTGCTGGATATCGTCTTACGCGGCCAAGGTTTGATGTCCATTCTACCCGAAGCTGGTGTACTTCTAGGTTTTACTCTGATTTTTATGATAATAGGCATCTTGAGATTCAAATACGAATGATTAACGTCCCGCCTTTCTGGCGGGATTTTTTTCACTATTTATTCAATGGTAGAATTTCATGATACATTAACCATCACCTATTTTTCGACCACCGGGGCATAATGTTAATCGCTTCCATAGTCATTTACCTGTTTTTTTCACTATTTATTTATCCCCGCTTTTTTGAGAAAGCTTCGTTCTCAAAAATTCTGTTAGTCTTTTTTTTATGCACCTTTTCAATCAATATTCTAACCTCAGAAATTCTCGGGTTATTGCATTTGCTCAACCATCCATGGTTATTTCTAGGGATACAAATTCTTATTTGCATAAGTATCTCCCTAGTAGTTCATCGATTTTCTCCACTTTCAATACAAAATTTTCAGTCAACCTTTGATTTTTCGGATTATCATCTTTCCAAGTTAGAACTTGTTCTAATTTCACTCATAACAGCTACGTTTATTGGATTGTTTGTAGTCGGAATCACAACTCCAATAAATAATATTGACAGTCTGGCTTCACATTTGCCAAGGATTTTTTACTGGTTGCAACAAGGTTCACTCGATTATTGGACCACGTTAACTTCGTTAAATCGTTATCAACTAATTTATCCCATTAATGCTCATATTCAAGCCTTATGGCTATTCTCACTTGGACAAAATGAGAATCTCTTCTTTCTGGTACAGTGGTTTTCCTTAGTAGGAATTGCTGCTTCAACTTTTGAAATATCTAAATCTCTGAATTTTTCAACTACTCAAGCTTTGTTCAGTATATTAGTAGGACTCTCGTTGCCAGTTGTTGTACTTCAAACCTTTTCTTTTCAAGTAGATCTTACTGTAACAGCATTGTTGATGGTTTTCATCGTTTTCTTCTTTAACTTTTATCTAACAAAAAAAATAAAATTCTTGTGGTTTGCTATTTTTAGTCTACTTATAGCTTTAGGTACAAAACAAACAGCTTTTTTTATCCTCCCTGCAGCATGTTTAGTTACTCTTCTGGTTTTAGTAAAAAATAAAGGTGTAACAAAATTTCTTAAATACTCATGGTTACTGTTATTTTTTGCCATTTTATTTTCAAGCTATCAATACATTTTGAACATCGTTCAAACTGGCTCAGTTTTTGGCCTGGATTCAGTACTTAATGAAAAATATCCCTCGATTTCCAGAATTTCAGATAAAGCAACCTATTTGATTCCCCGGTTTACCTATCAATTTATAGGTGTTGAAGGGCTTCCACGTTCAATCCAACCCACCTTAACCCATATTAAAGAAAATATTTTTACTGCAATATTACAACCATCAGGCTTGGATTTAGAAAAAAGAGTGTTCCTTCAAGCTGGCTATGATGAAAAAGAGGTTTTTGAATATCAAGCGATTCCCAAACTTTCTGAAGACACTGCCTGGTTTGGACCTTTCGCGATTCTTTTTATACCACTTTCAACAATATTAAGCGTTTTCAGCAAAAATAAGTTGCGCAGAAATTATGCAATAATATGTTTCATTAACTCAATTATCTACCTCTTTTTAGTAATAATCCAGAGACCTGGTTGGGACCCTTATCAAGGACGCTATTTCATTCTTTCACTTTTACCCTTTATCCCATTGGTTTCGATGCTTCTTCCGAAAAAAGCAGTTTTACGAGGAATCGTCATTGGAATTTTCTTGCCCATTAGCTTACTACTAATCATCAATACTATATTATTAAATGATTCAAAACCAATAATCACAGCCAGAACCCAAAACGATATTATCAACAACTTTATTAATCCACTTCCAGAGAATAGCGGATTTCAAAAATTCTTCAAAAAAACGCTTCTCAAATTAACCTATCCAACACCTTATTCAAGCCAACTCGTAAACATTTATGAAGCAACTTATTATGATCGTCTTTTCTTTTCGAGTTTGTATTCTGTAAAGGATATAGAGTTTGTTAATAAAATACTCCCTGAGGGAGAACCGCTTTCAATACTGATTACCAGAAGCCCGATTGAATATGCCCTCTTCGGAAAGAATCGCAGCCGCATTGTAAATCCAATTGCGGAAATTTATGATGCCGGACAAGGATATGTTCTTGTCAGTAATTCCTTAAATCTACCCCCTCCCTCAAAAATGAGATTGCTTGGAAAGAACTCATCTTATTCCATTTATTATATGGAGCCCAATTAATCGACAATCTTTGTAGTGAATGGTATTAGACGCAAAACGATCCGGAAAGAATTTTCCGGATCGTTTTCCTTTTTTTGACTTATTGCGGCAAACCTGCAAAAGCGTCTTCAGGGGCAAATGCAACACCCACCATGCTCTTGCCAACATGAGCGCCTAATACCAATGAAAGTAACCCGGTCGGCAGCCACTGGCACTTGAAGTGTTTATTCATTTCATCAATAAGTAATTGAGCGCCTTCAGGATTGTAGGAATGTAGCACCTGAACGCGTAATGCACTTCCAGCTTTGAATTTCTTTGACACATATTGACCAATTCCATGGATAGCACCGTTGAACGTTCGAGCCATTCCATACTGCACATAGGTGCCCTTCACTTTTTCAACCCCGATCATGGGTTTGATATTGAGTAGCGATGCAATCAAACCTTTCATATGGCTGATGCGCCCGCCATGGATAAGGTATTTCAATTCTTTAAGTGTGTACACGACATCAGTAGCATCACCAATCTTTTTCATTGCTTCCAAAATTCGCTCTTTGTTCCAGCCCGCTTTGGCTGCCCGCGCTGCTACTTCAACCTGCCAACCGGCTGGCGCTGAGAGCGTCTTGGTATCAATCACTGTAACATTTGCCTGCGGAACCATGGCTGCTCCTGCAATTGCAGATGCCGAGGTGCCGCTTAGGCCAGAAGAGATGTGGATTGAGAGAATATCGGGGTCAATTTTTGCCAGATCAGTATACATTTTTGCAAAATCACCTGCAGAAGGTTGTGAAGTAACCGGCAATTCATCCGTTGATTCCAACATCGGATAGAACTTATCTGGTTGAATATCAATCCCCTCTTTAAATGAGTTGCCACCCAATGTCACCACAAGAGGAACCACATGAATATTATACTTCTTCAGTTCATCCTCAGAAAAATATACATCCGTACCACTATCGGTGACAATTTGCATTTTAACGAACTCCTGTAAGTTATATGATTTATATTTTATATTTTTACAAATATAGGATACGGCATCAAAACCATTCTTTGAAGTGCCCATAGTGCTAATCCTAACCATGACTATATATAGATTAGCTTTTTTGGATGTTTAGATTATTTAATTATGGAATTAAGCTCATAGAGTAATCAATTAATGAAATTTCGTGCTTTTGTTGACCTGGTTTTTACTTTGGCGGCAATTTTGAGACAATAGGACAAAATCTAAAATGTTTTTGAAATCCAGTTTTGTTTCTTGCTTTTAACTCTTCGTTGAAGTACACTAATTGTAGAAATAGTTGCTACAATAAAGGCAGGATAAAAATGAACTTTGTACCCTATAGAGAATTACGAAATGAACCCGCGGCTCTACGGAAAAAATTACAAGACAAAGGTGACCTCGTAGTCACCTTAGATGGTAAGCCATTTGCAGCAATGGTAGATTTATCAACTTATGAAAATATTGATGAAGTTTTGATTTTACTCTCACGTTTACGCGCACAACTGGCATTACGCTCTATAAGAAGCAAAGCACGCCGGGATGGTCTGGACAAATTAAGTGAAGAAGAAATCGAAGCGGAAATCCAAAAAGCGCGAGCCGAGCGAAAAACTAAATGATTGTAGTGCTAGACACTAATGTGCTTGTAAGTGGTTTCTTGAATGCTCATGGAAAACCAGGACAAATCATTGACTTATTATATGAGAATCGTTTTCAAATTGCCTACGATGATCGTATCCTAGGAGAATACGAAGACATCTTAGCCAGACCTAAATTTGGTTTTGACCCGTCCAAGGCTCGAGATCTTATTAATCACATCGAACTGACGGGGAAATTAATTGAAGCTGAACTTTTTCCAAATCTTAGCCTTCAAGACCCTGACGACCTCCCTTTTGCGGAGGTTTTTATTACGGCCAAAGCTCAAGCATTAGTCACTGGCAATTCTCGGCATTTTACGTCATTAGTAGAAAAAAGGTGGCTTATATACTCCCCTGCCCAATTCCTTAATCAGTTTTTTTCTGTGACTCACAACCTGCCACTTTAGAAGATATTTGAATTGGAATATTGTTTGAACTTTTTGGTAGATATTAAACAATACTCTTATCATTATTCAAATTAATTCAATGCGATTTTTTGAACATCCACATCAAATTGATGGATTTTTTTGCAATCATTCTCAATGATCTCAATCAATGGCTCAATTCTTCCTTTAATTTGTTTTTCATTCAACCCTTTTAAGCTCGCAACTCCTGTTACAACACTATCCACGACATTTACCGTGCTGGTTAACTGAGCTTGAAAACGATCCAAAATCTGAGCGAGATTGGCGCTATTATCTCTACTTTCTTTCAAAGATTGTACGGCTTTCAGGTATTCCGCTTTTACACCTGGATCAGTTGTTGTCAATATTTGCTTTTCAAGATTACTAATTTCATTATCAAAGTTATTAGAAATTTTTTGGATTGCATAGGCATTATCAAGAGCGCTCATCCGAAGCGAGATTTGATAAACCTGCTCGACCAGATCATCAAGTTTTTCCTCGATCGGATCAATTAATAGCTTGAATGACTGAGAAGATTGGCCGCTTAGGTTGAAGATGGTCATACGAGCCCGATCAATCCGGTTAAACCGGGCTTGAAAGCGCATTGCCAATGGCTGTCTGCTCTGCCTGGTAAAAGATATCTGTAATCCGGGGTCGCGGGCTACAACGATCACCATGATCAGCCATAAAACCAATCCAGCCGGAAACAACCACCAGGCTGATATCAAGCCAGCCAGAATCGCCCCTAACAGCATAAATACATTCAGAGGGTTAAACAAAGCAGTAAGGAAAGGTGATCTGGTCATTTTTAGAAGAAAGTCGCAATCTCATCGTAAATCTTTTTGATGTTTTCGGGGGAGCTGTCATACTGTTTACCACCAGTGGGGATGGCAATTTGCTGCAAAATATCAGTATCAGCACCGTCTCCAAAGGCAATAGAAAATATCTTTATTGCGTTGCCGCCCTCTCCTGCTGATTCATTTATCTCGTACATAATCTGGTCAAGAGTATTTTGAGAGGCGGTATCGTCACCATCACTTAAGACCACGATTGCTCGTATGTGGTTCGGGTCTCCATTTTGAGATAGATCCTGATAAGCTTGAAGCGTGGCGTCATATAATCTGGTATCTCCGCCTTCAAATATTCCCGAGACACTATCCAATACATTTTGCCTTTTAGATCGTAGTTCAGTAAGTGAAGTTAGCGTGGTAATATCGGAACTAAAAAGAATAATTTGAAGCCGATCATTGTTATCTAAATTATTTATAAAGTCCATCAAGCTTGAACGAGCAGAAGTTATCTTATCACCAGCCATACTACCAGAAATATCCATAACTACGACAAGATCTACTGGTTTCTTTGTTTCCCTCCAAAGATCAAGAACACCACTAATTACGTCGGCATTGGGTACTTCAAGGATGGTCTTGGGTTGTGAAATATCGACACCATGCTGCGTGTCTAGTGGAGAAATTAAAGGAATCGAAGGATCAGCCGGTCTGAAACCGTATTCCAGCGCTAAAAGTTGTTGTGGTTTATCAAGTAAATACGTCTTGAATAACTCTGCTGCTTCTTTTTGCTCGGCACTCACCCACGGAGCATTCAAGATCACATAAGGATGATTTGACCAAAAAGTTCCTTCTTTTGGATAAATCGCGACCACAGGAATTTGTGAGGACTCTCCAGAAATTCTCTTGGACTCTTGATCAACCACAAGGTTTTCATAAAGAACAGCTGCTGATAAATATGAAGGACCTCTTTCGAACATACGATCCCCAAAGAACCCTGTACTCGTTCCATAGTGGATAATACTCTTTTCTACTGCGGTCATAAACTCAATAACTTCCTGAGATTGTAAATCAGCCTCAGTAAGACCTCTCACTTTTTTCGCGCCGGCATACGCTTCAGCAATAATGGAAACAATCCCACTATTGCTATATTCTGGGTGTGTATGGCCAAACTTGAATTTTCCCCATTCAGGATGCCCGTACGCGCTCCAACCTTCTTCTGATATTGCTAGATTAGCTATGTCAGACCAACCAATATCCTTATCAGGCCAACCCAAGGCCTGTGCCATCGGACGCCACATTGCAATAACTACAGGACTTAAAACCAGATCGCTTTGATTTCCAGAAAACAAATCGTCTGAATGTGTTAACTTCCAATTACTGTTTGCCACCGGCAAATAAACAGAAGAAGCTGGGCTCCAGACGACAGGCTGTAATGACCCGTCATTAATACCGCGTTCCGTTTCAATTGATCCCATCGGGATCGCCTGAATAACAATCACTTTTCCTTCTGCTGTTGTGTTTTTCGCTTCGTTGAATTGTTTTACTAATGGTTCCAACCATGCTTGTTTTTCTGATCCATAGATGATTGAAACATCCACTGTTTGACCCGGAAGAATGCCGGAAAGTTGACCACAAGCCGAAATTAAAAAAGAGAGCAAGATTAAGCTTGTTATCAAGTATTGGGTATTTTTTCTCATCTTTTCTCCATAATGACACATATCCACTCAGCACTAAACATTTACGCAATTTTTAGCGATTAACATTGCGAGACCAAAATTCTCTTAATGCATTTAATACACTACCTGAAGGAATCTCTACTTCAGGGATTTTTCCAAGATCAGCTAGAATTCCAGTCGAAGCATATTTATCAAAAGGTGAGCCTGCCTGGTCTAGCTGTATGGATGTATCCACCGGGCGATAACCATATTTGAATAAGGCTAATTCTTGGGCAGGTTTACTGGTGAGGTAATCAATGAATATTTGACTGGCCTTCCTTTGGTCTTCACTCACCCAATCGGCATTGACAATACAAAAAGGATGATCACTCCATAAAAGCGAAGGAGGATAATAAACGCGAAGTTCACCATATCGGCCAACTGCATTTTCGGCTTGTTCAATAGCAGTTGATTCATAAACAGTGATCAGATCATAGGTGCTTGGTCCATACGTGATCATTTTATCCATGAGTGGACCAGTACTATGTTCAAATCGGCTTATTGTTCTCTCCATTTCTAAAAACCACTGCTGAAATGCTGCATTTGATAAAATATCACTCGATGTTAATCCGTCATTGGTTTGGAAATAACCATAGGTCATGAGCAAAATGGTCATAAATCCGCTATTTGATTTAAGCGGATCAGTATGTCCAAACTTCACATATCCCCAATCTGGTTGTGAATATATGGCCCATCCTTGAGGGTTGACCAACACATCGTGAAGATCGCGCCACATTGATCTGGATGGTTGTTTATCCCACAAAACTTCTGAACGTTCTTTCCATGAGACCAACACAAGAGGGGTTGTAACCACTGAATGGCAGGATTGAGCATCTGCAGGGTTCACCAAACTCATCCCAAATTGAGCGGTAGAAGCATCTTGAAGAGCAGCAATTTGCAGTGAACTGGCCGGGCTAATAATCACTGGTTTACGAGAACCATCCAAAACAGCATTATATATTTCCCATGACCCCATTTTTTCTAATTCTATTTGAATGGGATGTCCATTTACTTTTGGATGAGTAGATTCAAAATCACCGATCACATCGTTCAACCAGGCTACTTTTTCAGTAGAATATAAAACCTCAACGACAATCGGCGTAGGAGGCGGCAGAATTAATTCACGCAGTGGTGCGTAAGCTATTTCTCGAATGGAAGGGCTAATGAGTGATGCAATTAAAACACCAATTGAAACGAGAGAGAATATTACAAACAATAACAAGTTTATCCGCGGTGTTTTCATTTACGTTTACTTTCTCCAGTTTTATTATACGGAGAGAAAATGCAAATGTTGTTTAAGGAATTGTTAACAAAATATAGTTAATACAGGTTGACACGGTGAGATTTCCAGAAGTGATAGAGCAAAATTGAAACTCAGGATATAACCGTGGAGTCTCAAAAAACGCAACAATTAATCTGGACAATTATCTTAGTTTTTTTCACATTGGTATTTAAAGATAAGATCGTTATCAGCAGTGGTTAATTTTCCTGTTTCACCATCTTTAATATACAACTCACCTTTTGTGTATTCATTAGTTGGGAAAACTCCCAACGAAAATTGTGATAAATCATGGTTATCAGCAGGTACAATCTCAATTGTGATCGCCGATCCCTTCATCCCAACCACATCCGAGATATCAACACTGTACCATTCATGGGGAGTAATACCCTTTGTAGAAAACGAGCTCGTTGCAAGTAAATCCCCGGAACCTGTACGCACATTTAATACAACTTGTTGATCTGCAAGTGTGTTGTTTTGCATTGGCCAAACATCTATATGTGAGATCGTTTGGCAGTCAACAATAATGTTTTGATTGATGGCAGAGCCTTTGGATAGATTTGCAGAAATAAATGTTTCAGGTCCCCAGTTTTTGTAATAGGGGAGCTTGCATGCTAATCGTGTTGTAATTGATTCTCCACAGATAACATGAAAATTATAAAATAGTGTGATTGCTGAAAAAAAGAAAATTAGACCTATCATAATACAAATTATTGGTCTTATAAATCTAAAACACTTTCCAAACCAAAAGGGTATCAGTAATAAGAAAACAAAAGGAATAAAGTATCTTCCTGATATTCCAAGAATTGTTGGTGAAGATAATGGCGTATTTGACACAAAGAACAGAGCAAAAATTACCAAAATATTTAACAAGCCAGTAAAAAAAATAATAATATTCTGTTTAAGAGATAATATAATTCTACTTTTTTCGGTAAATAATGTAAGCATAATTGCTAGTGGATATAAGAAATAAACAAATGAGGGTAACCGCCAATATCCATAGCCTGATGTACCAATAGCCTCAATATAATAGATTTTGAAATTTCTTATTATTGTTTGGATAAAGGTTAGAATAAAATTTTGGGGAGCATGAAATAGCGATTTGACCCGAAGTGCAGAATCATTTGGAATGTTTAGTTGATTGAAATATACCTGAGATGCCAAATAAGTCCAGCTTATGGATAATCCGATTCCAAAGAATGTAATAATTGATAAAATAATTAAGTCCTTTTTCTTCAAAAAACCCTTAATTGGTATTGCACCAAGGAGAAACAATATGAATATGTAATTCGGTTTTAATGTACAGACAGTTAGTATTAGGACACATGTAATTATCAGTTGTTTGTTTGAAATATAGTCGACAGGTTTTTTGCTCAAAAACAAAATCCAGGCACAGAAGACGAAACAAACTCCGAAAATAATAGGGTCTGGAGATACCGAAGATGCCGTTATCAACGCCATGGGACCCACAGCAATCACCCCGAGCACCCATTTTCCATAAGGAATTATGCGCAATGATAGGTAAACTAAGAACAAATAAATTGTCAAATATGACAAGCGAATCGCATAGTAGAGAAATACAATCGAAATGTTTAAATCCAACCCCAAGACGCGAAAAATTAATGTTTGTATTACAAAAAGAGACGGGAAGTAAACTGCCCGTGTTTTATAATTAATTAACCCGTCGCTTTCTTTACTTTGCCAATTGATTCTGTCCTTAACTTGAGCCATCCAAGTTGGCCCATCGATTGGCCACAAATTTACATCTTGTCGGTAAGAATTAGAAATTAGCTTTGATGGATAGTTCTGTCCTGCGCCAATAAAGGAATTAGGCATGACATGTCCTGTCGCCATTTCAAAAATCCTAGCCATATATGTTTCCTCATCAAAATTAGCACCTATTGGTGTAATAATAATTAAGATAATGCCAATAACAAGAATTATTAGCGGGAAAAAATATTCAGGTTTTCTAATATACGCCTTGTAATTTAAGGAAATCATGATTATCTACTTTCGGTTGATAACGTTTTCATTAATCCAACATGATATTTCAGCATGGATTTTATGCAATCTTAACTGCAACAAGGTGGCATAACGAGATGCAACTTGAAATTCGCCATTGTATTGTGCTTTAGAATTAGAGCTTGTAAACGATGTAGAGTATATGCGAAATTTAGATAGTATTGGTTAATAAACTTCAACATATGCTGCTTTGTAACCCTCAGCCAATAATCAGAATACATTGCGTTGTGGAATTGTCCATCAAAGAAACCAATCGAATGAATTAACTCAGTTCGCCAAAAGGTTGAGGGCTGCGAAACATAATCCAGTACCATTAAGCATTTATCAATCCCGAATGTTAGCCAAAAATTCTTGTAAAACTTGATCAAAGAACGCGTTTCTACCCCGTTTTGATCAATATTTATGCATTTCCCCGTTTCAATTTTAGCCTCGGGATGATCAGAAAAATACTTGCTCACAGTCATTAATGTAGTTGCCGTATAGAGATCATCAGAATTCAAGTAACCAACCACATCGCCAGTTACCATCCTCAAACCTTTGTTAATCGCATCCACTTGACCCTTATCAGGTTCACTGATCCAGGTTAGCGGGTCATCATATTTTTGTAGTATTTCCAGCGTGCCATCTGTTGAGGCGCCATCTAATACGATAAGTTCTAAATTTGGATAGTTTTGGTCCAGTACGCTATGTATCGTCTCTTCGATAAATTTTGCCTGGTTCAACGTCGGAATAATGATTGAGTTTTTTGGAAACATAAACGCTCGATAGTAAAGGATTATTAAATTATAAGTGATATTCTTCTATCAGGATTTTAAATTTATAATTGTTATAAATGATCATAACTGACACTCCCCATGCTTTAAGCAAGGGAAGTCAGTTATAGTATCTACCCCCTAACTCGGTTTACTTTGATTTTTATTGACATGGGAATATTCCAATTATTACACTGTTATTGATACATTATTATTGACTTAGTCCACTACTTAGTCTATAATTTTGAACGAGGTAAAAATGATAATTTATAATATCCATGAAGCAAAAACCCATTTTTCCAAGCTGCTTGAACGCGTATTAAATGGCGAAGATATAGTGATTGCCAAAGCAGGAAAACCTGTGGCACGAATTTTGCCATTTGTAGCAGAGGATGCTTCCCATCGCGTCCCGGGGATTGACAAGGGTAAAGTCATCATACTGCCCGATTTCGATGAACCACTCCCCGAGTTTGATTTATGAGAGTACTCATAGATACCCATACCTTTCTATGGTGGAACACTGATGATGCTCAATTGTCGTTTCGCGCCAGAGAGGTCATCGCGGATGGACAAAATGATGTCTTTCTTTCAGCAGCCAGTGTGTGGGAAATTGTTATAAAAACCACTAAAGGAAAGCTTTTTTTGCCGGAGGCACCAGCGCAATATATAACGCATCGTATGAGTCTGTATCGTTTTCGTCATTTGCCAATACAAATCAGCCAAGCTCTGCGGGTCTATGAATTACCCCCATACCATATTGATCCATTTGACCGAATGCTAATCGCCCAAAGTCAAGCGGAATGCTTGCCAATAGTAACAAGAGATGAATCATTTCAACAATATGAACTTGATATTATCTGGTAGTTCTGCCTCAATCAAAAACACACGAGTTTGGTGAATTGGTTCAAGGTTCTTAAGACCAAAAAATGCTTTTACAATTTTAATTTCCACAATTCCACTGAAGCATCACCCACCAAACGAACTCTCATTGCCTGCGGTTTTGACACATAAAAACGCGCGGAAATCGGCAGTTGGTCTTCAACAAAGACTTCAATCACTGATCCATCGACAAATACGTGCAGAAGTTGGTCTTGAAAACCAGAAATCTTTATTGGCATGGCACTGATTAAACCGCCTGCATGGCGGCAATCCACGACCACTGCGCTGTTGATGCAGTCATAGCCAATTAAGATACCCTCCGCTTCATCTTGACCACCAGGCAAAGCCAAATGCACACCACTCCATTTTTCAGTGTCAGGCGGAATGCGAATTGAGATTTCCATACTCGCTCCTCGCACCACATCAGAAAGCTGATTCGGCTTTGAAAGCATCTCATGCTGATCTCGCAGCGATTGTGTCTCAATCATGGGGGTACTGCACAATTCACCATTTTTTGAAAGGAATAGTAAGCGAGGCAGTGACATCACACCGCTCCATCCGGCGTTAACCTGGTCTACAACGCTGCGCGCTTCACGCAGCCAGCCGATCAACACACGTCTGCCTTTTCTATCTACAAAAGTTTGAGGTGCATAGAGACACCCGCCGTCACCACTATCCAGCAATCGCGGTGGACCATCAGGAACAAAACGGTCAATCACATACTGTCCAGTGTAATAGATCGTATATGACGGTCCCTGGGCGGCACAAACCGAAATGATCAAGATCCATTTATCTCCCAATGGAAAAAAGCTTGGACATTCCCACATCGTACCCGTGGACAACCCTTCATGTGGGTGTATGTTACCAAGAAATAGAATGCCCATATATTGCCAATCAATGAGATCTTTAGAGCGATAAAGCAGCACTGCCCCACCGACACCAGTCACCCCGGTGCCCAGCACCATGCTCCATTCACCGCCTGCTTCTTGCCAAACACAAGGATCGCGAAAACCCTCCAACTGCATATCGGGTGGAGGTGCATCGATCACCGGCTGCGGTCTTTTTTGCCAGTACAACAGATCATCTGCAGGGCTAGTTGCTAAACATTGCGTCTCTGGGTAGACTCCTGTATAAATTATGGTAGGCGTTCCATTACTATTTACCATACAGCCCGAGTAACAACCACCAGCATCTGCTCCTTTAGCATCCGGCCAAAGGGCAATGGGCAGGTGCTTCCAATGAAGCATATCTTTGGATACAGCATGCCCCCAATGGATATTGCCCCACTCCGCTTCAAAGGGATTGTACTGATAAAAAAGATGTACATTCCCTTTCCAATAAATCAGACCATTCGGATCATTCATCCAATTGGCAGGAGGAGCAAAGTGATATTGAGGGTGTTGCGGGTCTTGTTGAACACGAAAAACCTGATTCACATATTTAAACTTGCGATTTATACGTGATAAAAAACTAGCTTTTCTCTGCTTTTTTACCAAATCGGCTGATTCTCCGGGTTTAAGTGCAATTGCAAATTGTAGTGCACCTACTTCCTTGGTATCCACTCTGATTACCATTTGCCGGTGAGGCTCTTGACACGCCACCATCACTTTTACGACCACATTTACGCCCAGGTTGAACGGAAGATCCTCACTGATCCCGCCTACCGAGATATCCACCTCTCCAGGGATTGAGATCGTGATCAATCCTGTATTGCAAAGGATATCATCAAGCGTCAGTGAGAGTCCGATCAGGGTTACCGGGGCAAAGGAATTGTTTAGCTCAAATGTAAATCCACCATCAATGCTTTTCAAACTATCAGGCACATAAAGTTTGCGAAGAACAAATTCAGGGATCGCAGGCATTTTGTTCCCTCACTGATTTTTCTTGGTTTTAATCGTCAATATCGGTATGATCGCCAGCAGCACCATTAACCCTGCTACTTGAAAGAGCAGCGGAGGCGGAACAAAACCAGCTTTACCATCCAGCATGATGGGATTACCAAAAGTGGAAGCCAGCCAGCCGCCCAACAGCGGACCCGGGATCATGGTAAAGGCGACATTAAACAAGACGTAATAGCCGGCAAACTGTCCGCGTTTTTCTTCAGGAAAAAGGTCACGCGCCCAGGTGGAAGTTGCGATAGTCCATGCTGCAAAAGGCGCCAGCCAAAGTATGCCGCCAATGATCAACATGGGTACGGTTTGAGAAATAGAAAACACGGTCAACCCTATCGCTTCCAACACGACTGAAAGCAGTGCCACAGGTTTACGACCCCAACGATCCACCAACAAGCCTATTGGATAAGCTGCACCAATGCCGCCCACCAGGATGCAGACGCCAACCACCAGTGAAGAATTCATGATAGAAAGTTGAACGTGATGCTGTAAATAGATCATCAAATAGGGAAAGAATACATTAATCCCCACCATGAATAAAGTCAACGAAATCATTAGCTTGAAAAAATCTTTATTCTGACGCAAACTCGAAAGCTGAAAGGTATCAGCGATTTTCTGCCAGAATCGACCTTCTGGCTTATCAGTTAAAATACTTTCCTTAAGCATAGGTGTGCAGACCAACCCAATTAGCGCAGCAATACCGCCGATGATGTAGAAGAACCAATAATATCCCACAGCCTCGATGATGATACCTGCGCCCCCGTAGATCACCAAAAAAGCAACCCACTTCATAATTTCAAGTGCGCCAACCACCCTGCCGCGATTTGATTCGGTGGTCACATCTGTGATGTAGGCGCTTAATGCCCCATCAGAAGCGCTGGCTGCAAAAAAAGAAAGGACGCTGTCAAACAAAATTGCAATGAAAACCCCCACCGCAACTGGTTCAAATTTGGCAGCCAATGGGAATGCTGCGGTAAGTAGCCCCCAAACAATATACCCGATAAAGATATAAGGTCGGCGCCTGCCCCAACGCGTGCGGGTGCGGTCGCTCAAAGTACCCATCGTGATGGTTGCAACAGTTGAAACAATTGCAGTTATTGCCACCATCCACGAAACTGCCTGCGGATCAGGTGTAATATTGTCATACATAAAAGTATTGAAATATTGGTTTTCAACTGCCCAGGCCAGTTGACCTGCCAGACCTAATAGCAATAAACTTACCCAAACTGAACGTGTTAGCAACGGTTTATTGGATTGAAGCTCAGGGGTTGTCAAAATGAACTCCTCAAAACAGGATAATTTGGTTAAGTATAACTTATCAACCGACTTGAATGTGCTCGTACTGGATATAATTGTGTTAACACACATGAAGGGTTGCTTTTATGGTAACTAATAACAGCCTAAACCTGGTCGAAGCCTTGCGCGGAAAACTCGAAAAAGTCAGCATCTTTTTGACATTGATAGCAGTTGGATGTCTGGGTCTTTCCATTTATATATTCGGTACTCAAGCTAAACTCTCCTGGATAAGTTTTTCAGCATTTATTATCTTCACTGGTCTTGCTAATTATATTAGTCGAAAACCTTTGAAGATTAATGCCTGGTTTTATCGACTCTTTATGTTCCAACACGGCATTCAGATACTATTGTCTCTGGCGGGTTGGATCTGGGTGCTCTACCTCGCCCAAGAAAACCCGGAAGGACGGTATACCGCTCTCGTCAACCTGCCCTTTTACATCTTCATTCTCTTCTTTCTAATAACTTTCCTCGCTACTTTTGGCAGCTTTATGTTCAGCCTTGTCGGATTGCATAAAAAACGGGAACCTAAAAATTGAAACATTTCATTCTTCTAGCATGTATCCTGTTTTTTTCACTCTCTTTGGTAGGTTGTTCATTTAATACCATCCAAAATAATCAAACTATCATTGTTACTCCTGCGTTAAAAACTGACCTATGGATTCCACTTCCCGGTATGAGCTTTCAAATTCAATTTAGTGGCGAGTTAGACCTTGATGTTGAAGCGGATGTCTTTGAACTGGATGCTTTTGATACCGAGTCTGCCGTTGTTCAACAACTGCATCAAAAAGGTAATTATGTGATTTGTTACATCAATGCTGGTGCCGTTGAAGATTGGCGCCTGGATGTTGATTTATATCCACCTGATATCGTTGGCAAAGCATATCAGGGATGGCCAGGCGAAAACTGGTTGGATATCCGCGATCTGGAAGCGCTTGCCCCCATCCTGGAAGCCCGGCTTGACCTGTGTCAATCAAAAGGGTTTGACGGTGTTGAGTTTGACAATTTGGATGGCTATCAGAATGAAACAGGTTTTGATTTGACAGCCTCGGATCAATTGAAATTTAACCAATGGCTGGCGGATGCCGCTCACCAACGCGGACTGGCCGCCGGGCTCAAGAATAATCCCGATCAGATTGGCGAGCTTGAACCCTGGTATGATTTTTTGATCCTTGAAAGTAGTTTCGACCAGGGATGGTGTGATCAAGCCAAGCCTTTTTTAGTAGCTAAGAAGACTGTTTTTGTGATTGAATATACAAGGATTGAGGATTATTGTTCCACTGCCAGAGATTCTTCAATCACACTGCTGCAAAAGAACCTTGAGCTGGATGCATGGCGCAAAACATGTTCCAAAAATTAATATAAACCAATGAAGTATCTTTAACCTTTTAAGGTTTTTTTCGATTACAAGTAGTCTGGGTTTTACGCCAGTGCAGGAGTTTCAGTTACTTCAAATAATATGTACCCACAGCATCAGAATATTGGCAATCTATTTCTCTTTGTACCAATATCCAATTTTCTTATCCTCTTCATTTTATTCAATTCATAAAAGCTATTGACACATTATAATCTCATGGTAATATATCTATTGTGTTATATATAACTATGAGGATATTGATATGTCGCTTGAGCATGCAATACTTGGCTTTCTTAATTATGAACCAATGACTGGATACGAACTGAAAAAAATGATCGATGTTTCAATCAATCATTTCTGGCCTGCGGTTCAATCTCAAATATACAAAACACTCTTTCGCATGGAAGCTGATGGCTGGCTATCCGTTGAGACCATTTCTCAGGAAACTCGACCGCCAAGGAAGGTTTATACCATTACCCTAAAAGGTCAAAATGAATTCTTGGGTTGGTTGGAAACCCCTCAACCCCATAGTGAAACAAGAATAGCATGGTTGATTCAACTTTTTTTTGCTGGACAAATGACGGATGAAAAAATACTGACCAACTTGAGAACCCTTCTTGCTGGTTACCAGCAGCGCCTGCAGGCATTTACAGAAATCCCAGATGATAATCGCGAAAAAATGAAAGAAGATGACCCACGCGATCAATTTTTCTGGATGTTGACTGCTGATTTTGGGGTCGCCCAAACCATCGGCCAGGTTCAATGGCTGACAAAAGTTATCCATGCCATAGAAAATCACAATTACACACTTCCTACTTTAGGGAAATTCTCTAAGTAAACAAATACAATTTAAAATTGACGGAGAAAATATGAAAAATGTGAATTCTGTTAAGCTATCAACCCCGCTTCGAATTTTTATTGGTTTAGTATTGAGCATCTTGAGCGGCTTGGCTTTTGTTTTAGCTTTTCCCCCCTATGAAATCTGGCCATTAATTTTCATTGGCTGGATTCCCTTGCAGGTGGCACAATTTCGCATCATGCCAAAACGACTCTCGTCGTTAGCTTCCGCAGTGGCGATATTTGTCTGGCTGCAAGGCTACCTTGGCCCCGTCTTTGCACCAACAGGCAGCTTTATGGTCTGGCTGCCTTTGGCGGTTGGAATTCTTAGCTTCTTAACAGAATCCAGCTTGCGAAAATTTCACAACAACACGGGTTTTCGTTGGTTTGTTCCATCTGGAATCGTCAGTTGGGCAGGCAGTGAAATGATTCGTCTCTTTATCCCGATTGCGGGAACCTGGGCTTTTGCTGCATACCCACTTTATCGACAACTATGGCTTATTCAGCCAGTCAGCATTTTTGGGATAATCGGTCTAGGGATGTTGATTATGCTCATCAATTTGTCACTTGCCATGCTCGTAATTGCACTTCTCGATAAGAAGTGGTCATTTTCAAATGATGAAGTATCCTTGTCTTTCCCACTTGCAAAACGATGGGCGCTGTCTGCCGCTGCAATCTTTAGTGTTTGGATAGCGGTCAGCCTGGTGCAATACAATCTGCCTATTACTACATCAACAATTAAAGTGGCTGCCATTCAACCGGCTGTGTCACCCATTATCACAGCGAATCAGAGCCTGGTCGAAAAAGCTGCCTCCATTCGCAGCAGAATGGTGGAACAGACTCAATCTGCCGCAAAAGATGGCGCAAAGGTCATCGTATGGCCAGAAGGTGCTTTATTGTGGGATCCACAGGTCGATTCTTCCCAGATTGATTTTGCCATGCTGGCTCAGGAGACTAATACTTATTTAGCCATCGGGTATGTTGTAATTATGGACAATGGTTTCCGTAATGAAGCCACGGTGATAGATCCGCAAGGCAATTTCCTGGGAGTGTTTGGAAAAGATCACCCTGTAACATTTGGCGGGGAAACCAGCTTGAGCCGCGGAACCTATCCTGTTTACGATACTACTATTGGCAAACTTGCCACTATCATCTGCTACGACTTGGATTACACTGACACCACCCGAAAAATGGTACGACAAGGTGCCCAACTGATTGCTGTTCCTTCCAATGATTGGGGCTCAATCGCTGACAAACACTACAGCCACGTTGTTTTTCGTGCCATCGAAAATCGTGTTGCCATGATCAAAGCCGATGGCGGTTATAACTCAGCCATCATTGATCCATTTGGGCACATTCTGGCATTGGCCAGTTTTCCAGAAGGCGGCGAGGCAACCCTGGTTGCAGAAGTGCAATTAGGAAATGGGTTGGGAACACTCAATTCTCGTCTTGGTGATTGGACTGGTTGGATCGGTTTGGCAGGGATGATCTTCTTTACCTTTGGAAGCGGATGGTTGGAAAAGAAAGCACAGAAGGTACAAAGCAAGGAACAAATTAAATAATAATCGTCTCACTTAGAATGAACAAATGCTTAAACAAAACAGCCTTCATTACCGCAAAGGCTGTTTTGTATTTATAAGGTCAAAATTCATTACGTATCTTAGCTTAATATAATACTTTATCTACTGGCCTGCGTAGCGAGTAAGGCATGGCATCCGCAACGCCATAACGCATCAAAAGCTGTGGCTGATTTTCACCCAACCCCATGGCCGTCTGGAACTCAGCCCGCAGCTTAGGGATTTCGATGGGTTGATTGAGCAGCGCGGATTTAAGATCAAGGGTGGTCAGTTGCAGAGAAAGACGCTCAAACACCTGTCCGCAACGAACCCATGCTTCTGGTGTATCATATTGAGTTGCCATAATAATTGAACCAGAAGAACTGCGCAGCTTTTTTGCATCGGCTTCAGCTTGTTTTTGAGGCTTGGTGCCGGATACAAACATTTCTCCCAAAAAACGAGGAACGGTTGGATTGCCAGAGCATTTTGAATACAATCCATCCCTTGATGACAGGGCTTCTCTCTCATTGAACCGCAGCCAGGCGATTAATTCATCAATATATGCTTTGTCTGAATATTGCGTTAAGTTTCCGGCATTGAGATACTCAATAACACGTTCAGTCTCTGCAATATCTTCAATGAATTTAAACATTACACCTTGTTCTGCTGATGCAGAATGGATCTGGTCAAATAGATCACTGGATAGTTTCTCTTGACGATACTCTGAACGCGTACTTTGGCGCACCTGGATGGCATCAAACAAGGGTGAAATATCTGGCGTGGCAGATTGTAAGTTAACTGAGATATATTCCTGTTTATCATCGGGATAAGTAATTTCACTGGCGAATCCAGTAGCCCCGGCCGCGATGACCAAATTTTCCAAGGCGCAGCCCAGGCTGATCCACTGTTCTCTATCCTGCGGGTCAACCACTGCCAGATGCCGAGAAGTATCTGCATGGATTTCTATTGTTTCGTCGATGATCTTGAACTTCCAGGGCTGGGTGTTGTGTCCATTTGCAGCGAGCGTAGCGTATCGAATCAGCTCCATCATTTTTGAGTTAGACGCATCAGGGCTGCGAAGTTGAGAAGCGTCAAAATCCATGTTTACTGCTTTCTGACAGCCAGAAAGTAAGACTGCCCCGCCTGCAACCAGGCCTAATTTCAATAAATCTCGACGAGCAATTTCTTTGTGTATCATTTTTCTCCTAACCTTTTTTCATCTAAAAAGAAATCATTCCATAAAGAATTGATCAATAATCAACCTGAACTCAATTTCAAATAGTTGGCTGCCGCTTGGAGAGATTGGTGGCAGATTATTCGTAATCTCTACTAAAACCAGCCCATGCACTCGCGTCCAGATTAATACTGCAATGGTTTGAGTATCAATATCATCGATCTTCAATCTTCCTGCAAGGTGGTAACTTTCAACCACACTGATTAAGGCGCTCAGTGACCTTGCGGCGATTGGTACTACTGCTTCTAACGGGGCCACATAGCCAGGGATGGGAGTGCCAAAAATCAATAGATAGCGCTGCGGATAAGTAACCGCCCAATCACGATAGGCATTTCCGATTGAAGCCAAACGTGCATGCAGGTTTTGAAACGGCACCGCGTCATTTGCAGCATTCTGATGTGAAGCAAGCGATTCGTAGGCTTCAAGGATCAATGCTGTGACCAGTGCATCCCGGTCGACAAAGTAGTTATAGATTGAAGGAGCGGCAATGCCTAAATCTCGCGCGATTGCACGCAGCGAGAGTGCCGGTGCACCCTCTCGCGCGATTTGCGTCCAGGCAGCATCAATAATTCGTTCGCGTAAATCAGATTTGCTGGTGCGTCCTTTTGGTCTTGGTGACATTTTTCTTCCTTTTTACTGGTGTTAGCTTACAGTGTTAGTATAAATCAAAATGATAGATTGTCAAGAGATTTTTTTGGCTAAAACGTCACTTCTGGAGTATAATTATTCTGCATTTCCGATTTTCGGATAAGGAGAATATCAGATGGCAAATATTCAAATTCGCAGTAAAGGAAGCATTACCCTACCAGTTAATCTTCGCAACAAATATGATCTCAACGAGGGAGATGTTTTTTCTTTGATTGACATGGGAGATGGCTCCTTCTTATTGACACCGAAACGATCTGAAATCACGCGTCTTGGTGAAAAAGTAGCCACGGTTCTCGATGCAGAAAACATCTCACTTGACGAACTGCTTAATGGGTTGGATGAGGAACGTGAACGCTATTACCAGGACCGCTATGCCCATCCCTGAAATATTTCTCGATAGCAGTGTCCTCATGGCAGGGATTATCTCGTCACAAGGCGCTTCAAGGGTGCTTTTACTTTTGTCAGAGGATCAAAAAATCAGGATCACCATTTCAGAACAGGTCATCATCGAAGTGGAGCGCAACATCGCTCGAAAAATTCCTAAAATCTTGAGTTATGCCAGAGAAATAATCCTGCAATCACAAATTATAATTGTGCGAGACCCATCAAAAATAGATGTCTTGCAACACCAGGATTGGATTTCTCATCCTGCTGATGTTCCTATTCTCGTCGCAGCGACAATAGCCAAAACCGAATTTCTGGTCACCCTGAACACGAAACATTTTCTAGACGACCCTCAAGTCGCCCTTCGGGCCGGATTGCAAATCGGCACCCCTGGAGATGCCTTGAAATGGCTCCGCGAAAGGTTTCAAGAAGATATTTAAGAAAATCGGACATATTGATAAGTATTGTATAATTGTCCAATTCGGAACCCTGGAGGACGCACATGCCCGGTTTTACCCCCGCCAGACGCTGGCAGCAGGCGTATTACCCATTCAAGAATCGTACCGTCGGCCAAAAAATTGAAGAGGCCCTCGAACGGACGATCAAGGGTGCCCTCTTTGGCTGCCGCATGTGTGGAAACTGCCTCCTTCAAGAAACCGCCCTAATCTGCCCCATGGAGTGCCCCAAAGGGCTGCGCAATGGACCTTGCGGCGGCTCAACCCCCGATCACTGCTACGTAGATGAAACACGCCCCTGCGTGTGGTATAAGATTTATGAACGGGCCGAAAAATATGGCCGCCTCGATGTTTTGATGGAAGTACTACCTCCACTCGACTGGGATAAGGTAGGCACCTCTCCCCAACCTGACGGCTGGAACAATCTGCGCAAGCATGGCGGCATCAAGGCTATCAGCCGCTATCTGCGCAGCACCCCCGAAATCCGCAAACAGAAATGGGAGCATTTCTTTAAAGAAATTCGCCAGCCCGATTGGTGGCAGGGTGATTCTCTGCCCCACCCGGCCCCGCTGCACGTGCCTGTATCCCATCTTGAACAGATTTTAAGTGACGGCAATTTTGCCATCACCGCCGAGATCGCGCCACCCCTTTCTGCAAGCCCTGACGATCTGGTCAAGAAGATCCTGATGCTTAAAGAGTGTGTGGATGCAGTCAATTTCACCGACAACCCCTCCTCCACCCCGCGTATGTCTTCACTGGCTTGTTCGTTAATTGCGCTGCAAAATGGCGTGGAACCAGTGCTGCAGATTGCCGCCCGAGACCGCACGCGCATGGGGCTGCAAGGTGAAGTTCTGGGCGCAAGAGCATTGGGCATCCGCAATATATTATGCCTGACCGGTGACCATCCCCGGCTCGGACCCGGCCCCAACGGACGCATGGACATATGGGACATAGACGCCATCCAGGCCATGTGGATCATCCGCCGTATGCGCGATGAAGCCCAATTTTTAGATTGCCGCGAGATCAAGTGCGCACCACAGGTATTTATCGGCGCTGCCGGCAGCCCGTATGCCTCCACCCCGCTCATCCAGGCGATGCGCGAAGAGAAAAAAGTTAATGCCGGTGCACAGTTCATGCAGACCAATCTGATCTATGATTTTGACGGATTTCAGCAATATCTTGAAGCGCTCGATCGCCGCGAGGTCACCCGGCGAGTACCCATCCTGGCAGGTATTTCACCTATACGCAGTATCAAAGCAGCTTATGCCATGCGCCAGGTGCCTGGCGTCAAGATTCCCGATTGGCTCATCCACCGCATGGAAGCATCCGCCGACCCCAAAGAGGAATCCGTGCAGATCACACTTGAGCTGATTGATAAAGTCAAAGCCCTGCCCGGCGTACGCGGCATCCACTTCATGGCTGTCGGCTGGGAATCCATCGTTCCGCGGTTGATCAAAGACAGCGGATTGAGATAAAACAGCTTTTTACCAACAACTAGTTTAGCAAAAAATCGATGATGTTCTGAATACGGATTCCCTCTGTTTCTTCGTTAACATGGTAATCCATAGACAAGAGTATCTTTCGATAATTATCTTTAATGGAAAGCAACCCTTGCAGTTCTCGATATTTGACTTTATCGTCGGCTAAGGACAGGGTTGTTTGCACATATAATTTCTCGTCGTTTTTTGTCGCAATGAAATCAATTTCAAATTGATCATCAACCCCTACCCTCACGTCATAACCTCTTCGTCTTAATTCAAGATAAACAATATTTTCAAGTACTCGTCCAATATCCAAATCTCTGAAGCCAAGAATTGTATTCCGGATACCACTATCAACAATATAATATTTATGGGGAGACCGCAATATCCTTTTACCCTTTAGGTTATACCTTTCTGTTTTGTACAAAATATATGCATTTTCAAAAGCCTCAAGATAGTTTATTACGGTGTCAACATGTGTTTTTTGCCCATTACTAGAGAGGTAATCAGCGATATTATTAGCTGATATCAAATTGCCCACATTATCGATCATAAACTTAAGAATGGCATTTAATATACTAATACTCTGGAATTTATTTTGGGTAAGAATATCTTTAACAACAACTGAATTATAAATACCATCCAAGTATTCTCTTGCAAGATCTTCTTTTTTTTCATATTCAACTAACCCTGGAAAACCACCATACTTTAAATAATCTCGAAACACTGTTTGAGAATCTTGCTTTTGTTGCGACACGATCTCTTTAAAGGATAGTGGAAAAATATGTATTTCAACATATCTCCCTGCAATGAGTGTTGCAAGTTCCGAAGATAATAAAAATGCGTTTGATCCTGTAATATAAATATCACAATCAAAATCAACCTGGAAACTGGCGAGAGCCTTTTCCCAGTGTTCGACCGCTTGAATCTCATCCAATAGAAGATAGTATCTTCCCTCGCGGATAAGATTGCGAATATAATCATAGAAGCTCTTGTAATTCGTAATACTTTCATATTGAAGAGATTCAAAATTTATTAGAATTATATTATCTGAGTTTATGCCACTTGAGAATAAATGATCTCGAAATTGTTGCAGTAGAACCGATTTGCCACACCTACGAATTCCGGTGATCACCTTGATTACATTTTTGTCTTGAAAATCTATCAGCTTTTTTAGATATACATCTCTTGAAATCATGTAAAAATCCTATTTTTATATATTGTAACATACAAAGTTAGATTTTTTATATCTTTATTCATTACAAAGAATAATTATTTGTTTAGCGAAAAATTATAGACAGAGCTAAGAATAAGCAGCGTAATGAGCTGCGATTTTCATTATCTCTTTGCAATTTTTCGATATTCCATCGATGTTATTTTGATCCTGCTCAACAAGCACATCAATTGAATTATTCAGAACGAATGAAATCATCAATAACTTTTCGAATTTGGGCGTCCAGGTCAGAAAGATCATTTTCAAGGACTGACCAAACTACATCGAGATCAATCTCAAAAAACCCATGGACCAAAATTTGGCGCATGCCAATCATCTTCTCCCAAGGCACATACCTGTATTTGCTCCTGGTTTCGTTAGAAATACGATTAGCTGCTTCACCGGCAATCTGCAGGTTTCTCACCACCCATGATTGAATTAATTCGTCTTGATAAAAGGTATCATGCCCGCAAGGAAGGTATTTTTTGATATTTTCTATTGATTCTGAAATATCCAAAAGCCTTTCGCGGTCACTTCTCATAACGCAACAGCTTCTTTCAGAACTGTTTTCCTTATTCGCGGTTTTAACCCATTTTCTGTGACAACATCTACATCAACGTTCAATAATTCTCGCAGATCGTAAAGCAACCCACCCATATCCAACAGACTTCGACCTGGAAGCATATTTACCAAAAAATCAACATCACTTTGAGACGTATGATCACCTCTGGCTACGGAACCGAACAATCTTACATTATAGGCTCCGTGCCTCTCAGCAATTTTTAATATCTCTTCGCGGTTTTGGTTTATCAGTAATCGATAGTTCATTCTATTCCTGCTCAATTTGTACACCAATTTTAAACAAATTATAGCAAAAAAGTTAGATCAAAAAAAGCTACCATCCAAGTTATTTCGTTTTCAGGCAATAACCCTGTGTGCTGTAATTGATTTAGGACTGAAGATTGAGACACTTGAATCAAGACCCCGCAGTTCAAACTACGAGGATCTGATTGTCGTAAGTGTTAAAAGCTTTAGCAGATGCAAAAAGAAGCAAGGTATTAATCAAAAAGTGCGTTTACCTGCTCCAATAGCTAAAAAGATAAGTCCTTTACGATTAAATCCGCCTGAGTCAGGGCACTAGCCGGGTTGGTGGTCAACACTGCCACACACTGGCAGCCGGCGCTTTTGGCAGCCTGCACCCCGGCGATGGAATCTTCGATCACCAGGCAGTTGCACGGATCCACGCCAAGCAGCTTGGCCGCCAGCAGAAAGACCGCGGGATCTGGTTTGCCCTTAAGCGTCGCGCCTTCTGCTTCTGCCTGAAAATAATCTCTGATTTTTAGCTCGGTCAGTAATGCATCAATATTGGCTTGCGGTGCGGAGGATGCCACAGCCTGCTTCAGGTTCATCTCTTTGAATTGCTCAAGCCATTCAGGCACACCGCGCAGCATTTGAACCTTGCCTTTGATACCCCGCCTGAAAATCTCTTCTTTGCGATTGCTCACCTTTTGAATAAATGATTCATCAAGCTCACGTCCAAAGACGGTGGCCATGATCAAACGATTGTTCATGCCAAAGGTACGTCGAAAAATATCTTCATCATAAATCTGCCCCACTTCATCCAAAGCTTGTTTCCAGGATACGAAGTGCCCATCGTAGGTGTCTACGATCACGCCGTCCATATCCCATAATACAGCCTGCAATGTTCTCTTTTGTGTCATCCTTCAAACCCGGCTTTCATAATATTTTTGCACCAAAGATGGAATTATAGTGGAATATTTGAAAACAATAGCTAATTTAGACAATCAATAGTATTTTACTTTCAGTGAATCTTGAGGGACCCACCCCTTGTAAAATTACAATTTTTATGATTAAATATGAACATGAGGTTCATATATTATGAATATAATATTCACTAATTTATCATCTTTTATACAGGAAGCCGAAGAAAAAGGCTGTATCACACGCACTTTCCGCCGGTTGGATCTGGAAAAGCAGCAAACTATCATCCTTGCCATTCTGGATGAAGCCGCCGAAAACGGGCCAGCAGATGTGAACATCAAACAAGTAGCTTCACGCAGCAATGTTGCTGTTGGCTCACTTTATCAGTATTTTGGCAGCCGCGATAACCTGCTCGAATTTACCCTGGAACTGGTGGTCAGCCAAACCGTTGCCCTCTTCGAAAGTTACACTGCTGAACTCGCTTCCATTCCGCTGCGTGAAGGACTGACTGCCTACCTGGGCGGCGGTATCGAATGGGGACAGGAACAACTAAGCATCGTGCGTCTGTTCGGGCAAGCTGCCTACCAAAATACTCCAGGTCTAAACGAAAAGGTGGTTCGCCCAATCGCTACAGCCCTGACAGGGATGATGCGTGCGATTCTGCTGGCCGCTCGTGAGCGAGGAGAGATTCGTCCAGAAGTAGATTTAGAAGCTGCAACACGCTTACTTAATACACTCATGATCGCACTTGGTGATGCCGTCCTTTTTCCAAATTTGAATGAATACTACCAACTCCATGATGTAACAATGAGCAGAGAACGCATCCTGAACTGCTTTTTCGATTTTCTTGAAAACGGTTTCTTTGTTCGAGGTAATTAATGAAAACATTGATTTTTGTTCGAAAAACCCTGCTTGAATTATGGCGCAGCCCGCAGCTCATTCTGATCTACTTGTTTTTTCCCTCAATGATGGTTCTAATGTATTCTTTTGCATATGGACAAAGCAGCGGCATGGCCAGCTATCTGACCGTTTTGGTCGTCAATCAGGATGAAGGTCAACTTGGCGCAGGGTTTATTGAAGCCATGCGAAAAGCAGAATTTGATGGTAAAGCCGCCATTACTGTCATTGAAGACTTATCACCCAATCAGGCCGAGGTTATGCTGGATGAAGGTAAGGCAGCCATGCTGGTTACCTTGCCATCTGAATTTAGTGCTGCCATTCTGAAAGATCTGCCGGAGCCAGTGCAAATAGAGATGCTGGGTGACCCATTAAATGACACCTATGCCTTTGCACAGAGTTTTTTACAAGGACTCCTGCATATCTACACCGACAAACTCACCGGATGGCAGCAAGAACTCCCCACAAAAATCGAGTTTCTTCCTAATACAGGTACGTTGAATGATTTTCAGGTTGGGATGCCCGGAATAGTGATTTTCGGCGTTTTATTCGGAGTCATCACAAACGCATTGCTGCTTACCCGTGAACGCAGTGACGGCACAATAAAGCGCATTCAATTGAGCAAAGCCCGTGCAGCCCATTATTTAGGCGGAATCACCCTGGCTGGTTTGATCCTTTCTTTGGTGCAAATGGCGATAACCTTCGGGGTGGCAGCATTGGTCGGTTTTAAACCTGTCGGCAGCCTGCCACTTGCAATAGGCATTGGTGTTTTGGCCGGGTTAAGCGCCACCGGCGCTGGATTCATAGCTGCTGCCTTTTCAAAAAATGAAGGCGAAGCCACTGGATATGGCACAGCCCTTATGGTTCCTCTAGTATTTCTTTCAGGCGCTATATTTCCCATGCCCGTCACTGAATGGTTTAGCATATTCGGACAATCGGTTCAACCCTACGACATTATGCCATCCACTCACGCTGCCCGAGCCATGAGCAAAGTAGTCCTTTATGGACAAGGAATCAACAACCTGGGGTATGAACTGATATTGATGATACTGCTGTCTTTAGTAATAATCGTGATCGGAATATGGCTTTATCAACGAAATGTGTTAAGTGAAACTCGTTAATTGAAAACAACAAGGAACTATTATGACAAACATCGTTCTGGAAGCACAAAATCTTTCTAAATCATATAACGGTCTTCAAGCTGTAAAAGACCTTTCGCTAAAGGTGGAAGAAGGCGAAGTCTTTGGTTTTCTTGGCCCCAATGGGGCCGGCAAAACAACCACCATCAATATGCTGTGCGGCTTATTGCGGCCTGATTCAGGTTTGGTATTGTTGCATGGAAAAGCCGTCACAAATGGCAGTAAGGAAACCAAAGCGATGGTTGGTGTCTGCCCACAAAATATCGTTCTATGGTCTAAGTTAACTTGTCTTGAGCAGTTAATTTTTGTTGCTCAAATGTACGACCTGCCCGAACGCAAAGCCCGCGAAAATGCTAAACGACTGTTGCATGAGCTTAACCTTGAAGAAAAAAGCCACAAACGCGCCGGCACACTCTCGGGTGGGATGCAGCGCCGCTTAAATATAGCCATGGCACTGGTACATGATCCACAAATTATTGTTCTGGATGAACCTGAAGCCGGACTTGACCCACAAAGCAGAGTCTCAGTCCGCGAATACATTCAATCGCTGTCGCGCAAGAAAACAGTAATCCTCACAACCCACAACATGGATGAAGCTGATCGAATGGCTGACAGGGTTGCAATAATTGACCACGGCCAATTGTTAGTCATGGATACCACCCAGGCGCTCAAAGCTCAGACGGGTGATGGTGATATTCTAGAAATCAGCTTGACCAACGGCCTCACGGATGCTGAAACTGCCAATCGTGCATTGATTGGGTTTGCAGATAAAGTCTCTTATGAAGAAAACAGCCATAGTCTGCATATACATGCATTGAATTCAATTGCTCATCTGCCTGCCTTTTTAGAAAGATTGATAAATGCCGGTTTTGCCCCCGGAGAAGTAAAAATCCGCCAGACCACACTTGAAGATGTCTTTATCCAACTGACCGGAAGGCGGTTACGCGAATGAACCTCAAACGCATTCTACTGGTCGCAAAGAAGACCCTGGTAGAAACTTTGCGAGATCCGATTCTGTTGGTTTTTGTTTTAGGACTACCCGCCTTTTTTATGCTGATTTGCTACATAGGTTATGGGCACACACCAAAAACTGCCACGTATCCTGTCATAGTACTTTCTCATACCAATAAAGCGGATGGTCTTCTGGCGGAAGTATCTACTGCCGTCTATAGTGATGGTCGCCCTAATTTCGAAGTGATCACCATTAACAGCCGTGAAGAAGCCGAAAATGCATTGAAAGATCGCAGAGCGGCCGCCTTATTGATTTTGGAAGAAGAATCTGATGGGTTGGTGCACTACACCATTCGCGGTGATGCTTTGTACATGAATTTCATTAAAGCCAGCACACAATTGGAAGCGGTAATTATCCCCTGGTTGGAAAGGGAACAAGGTAAACCCGAACGTTTTGTCCTTCAGGTGAAACCTTTGGCACACCCTCGTCCGATCAGCGAATTTGAGGCTTACGTGCCCGGCATGATGGTCTTCGCCATTCTGCTGATCATTCCACAAACTGCCATGTTGATTGGACGTGAGCGTCGTTGGGGTACACTGCGCCGCCTGAATCTGAGTCTGCTGCGTCCTGCCGAGTTTCTGGGCGGTCTTTGCCTATCCCAATTAGTCGTTGCTGCAATCCAGGTATTGTTGATGTTTGGTGCTGCGCTGGCGCTGGGTTTTCAAAATCGCGGTTCCTTACTTCTGGCTTTAATTATCGGCATCATTTTGGCTTTCAGTTCGGTGGGCATGGGTTTGCTTCTGGGTTGTTTTATGCGCACGGACACCGATGCCCTCAACACAGGAAGTGCTGTTTCAATGATTCAGGTTTTTCTTTCTGGGGCATTCTTTGCCATGCCAACCCCGGTATTATTCACGTTGCTAGACCATCCCATCAACTTGTTTGACTTCATTCCCGCATCACACAGCATGCTCGCGCTTCAACAAGTGCTTTCAGGTGGCGCCAATCTGGCTGAAGTAGGCTTTCGCACTGGAGCATCCCTGCTGCTTTCGCTGCTTTACTTTGTCATTGGCGTACTGGTTTATCGGCGTTTAAATGATAAACAAATTTTTTATAGATAGAAGATGCCAATCAAACCTGTTATCAAATTGACAAAAAATCCTTAGTGATAACGGGTTTTTTCAAACCCGAAACCTAACAATTAGGTGTCTACAATCACGCGTCCATATCCGATCAAACAGCTTGTAAAGTTCTGTTTTCATTCATCCATAAACCGGTGGCTTGGCTTTTGCTATCTCCGCAGTAAGCTGGCGGAGTATTACGCAAAAGCAAGTGCATCAGCCACCTCAAAGCATGGAACCGGCGCTGCAAGCAGCGCGGTATTCAAAGGCTCCGCTAATCGGTTCTGTTTTGACGTTTCTTTGACAGAAAAATCGTAATATTTAATCAGGCAACCAGGTTAATAACGTTGAGCAAATCTTTATTGGTACTAATTTGCTTGTCAGACAGGGTGGTTGTCGCCTGTCTGACAAGCGTCGCCAATAACGCTTAGGATAAATGCGACAGATAACTTCCTAATCAAATTCAGATATGTACCCAAAAAGGAAAAGCTCATGAGAATAATATTACGAATTTTAATAACGCTGATTGTAATTATGGCTTTATCTGCCTGCAGCTCGGGATCAAAAACAGATTCCTCTGAAGAAGAAAATACGAACAATGCACCGGCCAATTCATCAGAAAATAGCAATAATTCTTCCACTCAAAATTTGCAAGATATTGATCTTTCCATGCTTGGTGAAATGGAAATAGTCAAAGATGGCGGGTTTTCTTTTCGCCCAATCATTGGATACGAATTGAATATATCTGGCGGAATGGTTAGCATGACAGCGCCGGGGGCTGACTCGGATGTTGGTCCGATTTTTCAACTGATGGGTTGGAAAAACGAGACGCAGAAGACCAATGAACAATTATACGAACAGCTCAAGAATGAAACCGACATGCAGGTAGGTGCTCCCGGTGAAATTCAGGTTGCGGGCCTACAGGGAATATCCGCAGATATTAGTGGAGAAAATAACGGCAAAGCAATGCAAGGACGTGTGGTTATGGTCATGGTAAATGACACCCAGCAGTTTATTTTGATGATGGGATCACCCCAAACCGATTTTGAAAAAATCGCTCCTTATTTCGACGCGCTGGTGGCTTCTATTGACTTCATCGAAATGGAATCTTTGCCCGCAAGCAGTGGATTGGAATCAGGTAAATATGTCTTCACCAATGGTAATGAGGTAAAAGACTTAATTGTTTATGAAGAAGTCGTTTATGCGGCAACTCTGGGTGGATTGGTCACCTGGCGACTAGACAGCGGATACTCCATGCACTATACACCGCTGGACGGAATGGGTCACGCAAACGCATATTCTGTTACCTATTGTGAAATCCCTGAGCCTCGCATTCTGGTTGGCACATCAAGTGGCATTAGTGTTTATGATCCAAACACCGGGTTGTGGGATCAAACAAGCCTTGCACCCGAAGAAAGCGGCGTGGGCGCAAGCAGAATCGACCGGCTGTATTGTGATCAAGCGAATAATCGGTTGATCATTGGCTACTATGGTCTGGGAATCCTTGATCTATCCACTGGCGCTTTCCAACAATACAACGATAAATCAGGATTATTATGGAATGCAGTCAGTGACATAACGGCAAATGGCAAGGATATCTGGATTGCAAATGGACATAAAGGTATTTCATTGATATCCGGTGAGAAAATCACAAACTACAGTATTGAAAACAACATCCCGGATGAAAGAGCAAACGCCCTGGCTTTTTCTAAGGATGGAACCTTATGGGTGGGAGCTTCGAAGGGATTAATGTCCTTCAAGGGAGGGAAATGGACCCTTTACGGTTCGGATAGCCCAGCCAAAATTGCAGACATTAATGAGCTTGAGATCAATGCAGACGGCAAAATTTGGGCAACAACGGCTTCTATGGGTGGGGGCAGTTTGTGTCAATTCAATATTGCCACTGCTGACTGTGACGTCAAAGTGGAAGATATTGATAACCAGGGTTTTATTGCAATGGCTTTGTCTGAAAACGGCAATCCAATTGTTGGAACGAATAAGGCCGTCTCTGTATTTGAAAATGGCGCTTTGAAATCATTCAAAACCGAGGATTACCTCATCAGCAATATGGTGGATTCACTGGCTTCCTCGCCTGATGGAACCCTGTGGATAGGCACGAATGCCGGTATTCAGGTATTGGATCCAGCAAACCCCAATTCCTCATGGACGACCTATCGACAAAAAGAATTTTCGGCAATGGGCGGCAATTGGGCCAGCGGAATTGCCTTTGATCCTGATGGAACAAGTTGGGTCTCCATCACGAATGGAAGCGCCAGTCGCTATCAGATGGATTCCTGGACCATGTTTGAAGACATCAAATCGTTTGACTGTGTTGCAATAGATTCGCAAGGTCAAGCCTGGTTTGGAGACGATAGCAAAGGGATTATCGTTTTTGGCCCTGATGGCAGACAAGTAATGAAACTGACCACTGCTGATGGTTTACCCGGAGATAATATTCAAGCCATTTTGTCGGATCCAACAGGCGTTTTATGGATTGGCACAGATCAGGGATTGGCGAAACATGAAAATGGAAAACTTGAAACTGTATTTGGCAAGGATAGTACACAGTTACCCAATAAATACATCCGCGCCCTGGCATTGGATGAAAATGGAGCGCTCATCATTGGAACCTTTACGGGTGTGGCTAAATATGATGGAACTGAGGCAACGACGCTGATCGATTTCATCAAGGATGGTTATGTAAAGGCAAGATTAACCAGTCTGGCAGTGACACCTGATGGACAAGTTCTGGTCGGCACTGATAACGGTTTGCTCACTTCTGATGATGGCACTACATGGGAAATGATAACAACCGAACAAGGTCTGCCATCTAATTACATCTCTGCACTGGCAATAGACCAGTATGGCGCAATTTGGGTGGGAAGTAACGGGGGATTGCTGCAAATTGTTCAGTAAACCAGTTATTGCAATATGGATAGAATAAGCATGATCTGTCAATATTGAAGTGATTTGACCCAAATCTATCCATTGTTTGCTCGATAAAAAACTATATCCGCGATATCTAAAGTCGCGGATATAGTTAATAGTCTTCCAGGAAAGTATTTATACTCAAGGAGCTGGAATAACAATTATCTCAGAGTCGAAAGTTACTGTTCCTGAACAGCCGACAGTATTTTTTGGGAATTGCAGCTCACCATCAGGACCGAACTGCATCGAGACCACGGTAACATTGAGCTCCACTTTTGTCTTTCCGTCGCTCAGCTTCCAACTTCCGCCGCTGCCGTCCTGAGGAAACCGATATTCCATATTATTATAGGTTGATTTCAGAATAAAATTTCCGACAATTTGATCCCATAAAACAGCATCAACGTCCCCTGCAGCAAATTTATAAGGAGGGGATTCTTTCTCATCATACTCCACATTCAACAAAATTTCACCAGGCGCGATTAATGCTACACCTTGACTGGACAAAACATCCAATGATGAAACCGTTTCATCTTTATTCGAAACATAAGATTCCCAACGCGTAGAATTCGGCTCCCAGTTAAGTTCAGTGAAAGAGTTTGCAATTAAAAAATCTCCCATACTTAACACTAACGGGAACATAATCTTTGCTGCGTATTCTACTTCCCACTCTTTACTTTGTTTCTCACAGGTAATGTTATAAACAATCGTATCATCATCGGTATTCATTTTCCAGGTGCCGCTCAAATCTGCATTGCGAATTTCCGCCTCAAAAGTCACTCCAGGTTCAGATGCAACTGCAACAATTCTGATTTTTTGTACACCCCACACTGGATGAACTATTCCTAATATCATTTTTTTGCTTCCGTCACTGTATTGGATATCGCCTTCTCCGATACGGTAATAAAAAGGAGCACCCGGCAATGCAGTTACTTCCAGTGGAATTTTAACTGCTTCAGGATTAATCCCACTCTGTATAACCAGGGGATACACGCCACCATGTTGTATTTCTGCACTAACATTGACTATTTGAGACCCTTTGTCTCCAGTTGTAACCATCTGCGGATCATAGCCGGTTTTTTTGAGCTCTCCTACGCCATCCCTAAATGAGGGCTCAATAAATTCTCCATAACCTGCACCGTTCATTGCTGCGGGTAAAATTGGAATTTGTGAATTAGCAGACTCGGGAGATTTTCCTAAAAGGTAACGTGCATATTCGTTCAGGTTTTCAGAAACTTTATTCACAACAGTCTCGTCCTGATAAGGAAATGTACCTTGATTAATCGCCTGAACAAAACCAGATTCGCTAATTGGACAAATGGCTGAATTTTCGCACATAAAAACTTTAACCAATTGCGCATGATTATAGAGCTGGTCATTCCATAAATTGGGACTATATTGAAAAGGGGTATTTTTAGTCGAGTGAGTTGTCATCCCGTAGAATGTTAAATTCTGCTCAATATAGGCAGGATCAAAAAGGAAAACCATATTCTCAGCAGAGACTTCCAACCACCAGGTACGGTATGGGGATGTACCAAGCTTATTTCCCCAATAAGCACGAGTAAAATTGTAACTATGGTCTTGCACCCAATGCGCCAATTCGTGAGCCAGCTCCCATGATAAGGAACTGTCAATATTTGAAGCACTGTCTTCAGGGAGATAGATCGTACTGTTACTTGGCGAGTAGTATGGGTCCCCCGCCCCCGAATTAATCACAACATGTATCCGGCCTTTTGATTTGTCAAGTTGCGCAGCGGAAAAATTATTTGAAGCATAGGCGTTTAATATTCTTTCCATCACTGAAACAATCTGATCAGCTTTGTCATTTGTCATGTTTGGGGTGCGCACCCGGTTATATAAAACGTTAATTGTTCCGGCGGAATTTTGGCGGCAAAAATCAACCTCCGTTATACTTTGGCTCAATGACCCACAATTGAGTGAGTTGGTCTGCGGAGGCTGAGCCATTGATTTTGCCATATGTTTATTTTGTATTGGTTCCAGATTCAATTTCGTTGTGGTTTGGATTATCGCAAAATGATAACTCCCATCAAATTGCAAAGAATCATCTCCTTCGTCTTTGGGCGCAGTAACGATGGGTACGTTAAAAGTAACTTTTCCGTTTTTTGCTTCTAATTCTGTGAGACTGAAAAATTCGCCATCAATGATTTCGAGTAAATAATTCTGCCCTTTTTTGTCTGGTACATTGATTGAAGCTGTACCAATTCCGTCATTTTCGCCATCCACAGTGACCTGGTGGAGGTTTGTATTAATTTGGAAATTGTCCTGTAGAATTGCTGCCAGATCAGAATCCGGATAAATAGTTTGCAGGGTAGAATTGTTGTCCGCTTCTATTGCTGTAGCGGGAATTGTCAACTGAGCACCATCTGAATTGATGACAATTGTTTCACCAGCAGACACAGGTTTTATCGGAGAGGTTTCAAAATCAGATCTCTTTTTACTTTCAGATAATAAATTAAGCAAATTGCAGGCAATTGAAGTTATCACAACACTAGACAAAATGAAATAGAATAAATATCCACGTCTCCGGGAATTAAACATTTTTTATTCCTCCTCTTATCGTTAGCTGTAGATAAACCTGGATTTGCTGCAATTGGCTTTCGGCAAACATTTAGGTACATTGTTTCCACGATTTTACAGCAATAATTATTTGCGGTAGTGAATTGAAAAAACAAGATTAGTTTTTCATCAGTTTTTTCACATCTACCATTTGCAATAAGGGTGAATATTATTCCAAAATATTACGTTAGCGCAGATTCGAATATAAAATAATTGTATAGGATTAATAGAAAAAAGCCAATTGTGAAGAACTATGCAGTTACAAAAAGAAAATTCTTTTACAATTATGGTAAGTAACAAAAAATCCTCTTGCCACTGACACAGGAGGATCTTCTGCTAATTAATTGTTATTTTACATCAACCAATACCGCCCTGACCACCTGCCGATAGAGATAGCTGTCACTCTCTTCATCATAACCCTGGCAGGTGACAAGTGTTATCCAACTCGAAGATTCGTTTTTCAATACTGAAAGATCATTCGGGGTGACTTGCTTAACTTGCCGAACTTGATAGATGAATTGTTTGTCACCAATATGAATGGTAACACTATCATTCCAACTCAATTTTTTAAGATCAATAAATGGGCCAGGCTTGCCATTTGAGAGATATACATGCCCGGTGATAACCGAGTTGCCAGCAGAAGTTGGATAAGCCGTTTCATCCAACCAGCCTGCCTGGTTCCCAAGCCAAGAAACATCCCAGATATTATCCTTCATTGGTACGCCAACAATGGGCATCTTAAGATCCAATTTAGGAACTTCAAGCCAGATATCACCAACCTCATTATAGAGTGTGGCTTGCTTTGGCAAAAGACTAACCTGATTTGGAGCAAACCCTGTGGCAGGCAAATTGGCAGGGGTTATATCCCAGACGAAATCAGCCAAAGCAACCGACCGTTCACCAATATCATCAACATCACCATCACCATTGAGATCACTGTCAATAAAAGCATTGTTCCTTACGATTAAGCTGTCTTTTACCCTAACCCCAAATGTAATCGAAATAGCGTTTTTGGCATCTTTTGGATCTACAACTCCCAAATCAGGCCCAAGAACGCCTTCCCAAATGATCTGTCCCCGTGGATAAGTGAGGGTAGGGCCTTCGTAATAACAGAGGTTAGTGGTTGTGGCAGTTGAACCCGCAGTAGCTGTACACGAGACACCTAGCGAAGTTGAACCTGCAGGAGCGCCACTTGGAACACCATAACCGCTGTCAATTAGTCCTGGAACATATTCAGTAAAAACCGGAATTGGGTCATGCACAACCGCATGAACACCAACAATGTTACTTTCATTAATCCAAACCATGGTCCATTGTAAATATGGTTGTAGATTTGCATCCAGTGTTTTGATTCCAAAAGGAGGATCAAAGATGCGAGCACCAAAATCAACCCCCGTAGCTTCATTATTATTCGTTGGATCGTAGTCGTGTGGAGCGGGATCTGGATCTAACCCGGATTGCGATAAATCATTGACGACTTGATTAGCGGGACTTGTACCATAAGCAATCGCTGAATTCAAATACGGTCCACTAGAGGTTGGAATTACCCTGACAACCAGCGTGAACGACTTACTCTGCCCAACCTCAAGAGTATTACCAACTCCCAAAAGGTTTATATTCGAACTTCCATTAAAGATTGGTGTTCCATCAGGGTTGTTATTTAACACCAAAGTGGTATCTGTGCTGGTAATGGACTGAACCGCAAAGGTCGTTGGCGCCGGAAATGTATTCGCTAAATTATCGGTGACCAAAACGTTATGGAGGGTAACATTTCCATAATTTTTGATCAAAATAGTCATAGTCACATCGTGTGTGCCTGCGCTTACTTTTTCAACCTTTGTGACTTCTTTGGCAACACCAATTAACGGCCCTTGATTTGCGCTGACCGTTTTAGTTGCCGTATTTGAAGTTACAGTATCACCATCGCCATCTTTTGCAGTGGCGGTTACATTGTTCGTGATAAAATTTAAATCCAGGTCAGCTTGCGTAACGGTATGGGTTGCCGAACAAGTAAAGAAACCTGCAGGTGCTAAAGTTGCTGGAACCGAAGCACACACCACTTCTCCATTTGCAGCATCAACATTATCATCAACAACTATGAATGGAGCGACTAAATTTGATGTACCAGAATTGGTGACCTTATAAGCATAGTGAACTAACTCTCCAACCTCTTCAAAAAAATAATCTTCGTCCTCATTGATCGTTTTCTCAATGGTTAATCCGTTTAGTCCATTGATGTCTTCAGTAGTATTATTTGCTTCATTCAGATCTACCAAACCAGTTGGCGGAACCACCGAGGCTGTATTTTTTATATCGGTTGAGGCATTGGAAGCAATACTTGTGGTTACCGTATATGTTACCTTTCTTCCTGCAGGCAAATTGATCACATCTTGAATATTGCCACTTCCGCTGGCAGTACATGTAGCACCAGAATCTGGAACACAGGTCCAGGTGGGAGAAATTAGTGAAGATGGGAAAGTATCATAAACTGTTGCTCCATTTGCAGCGCTTGGCCCTGCATTTAATACTTCAATTGTATAAACCGCCGCTTCACCTTTGTTTTTAGCAACCTTTCCATCGGTTTTAGTGATCGAAAGATCTACTGCTTCGCTGACACTTAATACCGCAACATTCGATGGAACACCTGTACCACCATTGGTAGATGTTACTGCTTGAGTGTTGTTGTTATATATCCCAAAAGGTGCCGTCACATCCACGGAAACCACACATGTGCCGCCAGAATCAATAGTGCCTCCGCTAAATGTTAAAGAAACATCATTGGCAAGGGGAGTAAAAGTGGGTGATCCACAACCTGCAGATACAATAATGTTGGAGGGATCCTTAACCTTCAGCCCTGTTGGAAATGAATCAATAAAGCCAACCCCAGTAAGGGCACCTGTGTTCCCGGTGGGATTGGTAATCGTAATGGTAAGCGTACTGGTTCCATTTTCGATAATTGCATCCGGCGAAAAAGATTTAGAAATCGTAGGTGCATCCAGAACGGTTAATGTGGCTGAGGATGTGTTGCCATTGCCGCCATTGGTCGAGGTGACCGTACCACTCTCATTAAGATATTGCTTTGGTACGTCCGCTGAAACCAGAATTGACACTGTACATGATCCGCTGGGGATGATGAACCCGTTTGCAAGTGTGATGGAATTGGCTGTGCTGGTGACAGTACCACCGCATTGTGAACCAGAGGGGTCAGACACCTTCGTCATACCTTCAGGAAAAGTATCGGTAAAAGCTACTCCTGTTAATGAAGAAACTGAATTGGGGTTGGTAATAGTAAAAGTTAATAAAGAAGTACCACCAACCGCGACTGGGTTGGGAGAAAAAGATTTGGAAATTACAGGCCCAACTATGGCGTAGACGGTAACTGAATCAGAATTTGATGTAATTGTACCGGTGCTGCCATCACTGGCTGTTGCACTGGCAATATTTACAACAGACCCTGCAGTCACATCACCTGCTAATACAGTGTATCGATTTGCTCCTGTTTTTGAACATGAGGTTACAGCACTAGGCGGTAAAACGGTAGCACTACCACAGGAAAAAGGTGCAAAATGATCATCAGAAATATCGAAGGGGGAATACAGGGTTGTGTTGCCAGTATTGGTCAGCGTATAAGTATAATCAATCCGATCCCCGGCGGCACGATAGCCCGTTGTCGTAGTTGTTTTATCAAGTGTTAGGCGAGATAGTGGAACCGTTACGCTGCTGCTATTTGAAGAAACATCACCACCCCCGGCAACAGCATCTTTGGCAGTTGCTGTTGCTGTATTGGTCACTGATTTTGTCGAAACATCGCCTGCTACGACAGTATAGTTTGCAGTACAGGTTGTGGTGGCCGCAGGGGCAAGCGAAGTTACTGTGCCACCATTGCCGCAATCGATAGTACCTGTTATTTTGTTATCACTGACCGTAAATGGAGCATATAAAACCGCTGTGCCAGTGTTGGTTAAAAGATAATTATATACAATCGTATTTCCAATAGCTGTATAGTACGAAGTTGAGGTTGATTTTAATAGTGAAAGTCCAACACCATTCGCCGTGAGCGTGGCAGATGCCGTCGTCCCTTGACCACCGTTGGTTGAATTTACTTTTCCAGTAATGTTATTATAGATTCCGCCATTGACCGCTGTCACATCCACCTGAACAGTACATACATTGTTACCCGTAGATGCTGGTTGAATAGTACCATTAGTAAAACTCAAGGAGGTGTCATTTGCAACGGGTGTAAAAATCGGGCTGCCGCAATTGGGAGACATAAAAACGTTTGGCGGATCAATTACCTTAACCCCTGCCGGAAAAGTATCGCTAAAACTGACTCCGGTTAATGAAACCGTATTCTCAGCCGGATTGGTAATTGTAAAGGTTAATCTACTGGTGGCACCTCTAGTAATCTCATCCGCAATAAAAGCCTTAACTATTAAAGGTGGAGCAATTACAGTAAGCCCATCAGAAGCCGTGTTTCCCAATCCCCCCTCAGTCGAAATGACATTGCCTGTCACATTTGCGTATTCACCACCAACAGCAGCTTTGGTGCCAACGGTTACTGTACATGAACTATTGGCTGCAATACTGCCTCCGGTCAGAGTAATCAAATCACGTGATGTATCCACATCAACGGTGGCAGTTAAGGTTCCATTACATTGAGATGTATTTGGAGGCGAGGCAACCCCTAAACCAACCGGCAACAGATCTGTAAAACCGATGCCTGTTAAAATTGTTGAGTTGGGGTTGGTAATCGTAAATTGAAGGGGTGAGGTTGCGCCAACGATCACTGGGTCAGTTAAAAAGGACTTTGTAATGGATGGAGGATTTACTGTATTTGCAACGGTTAAGGTATCACATGCAAGGTCATTGGTTGCCCCTTCGGTATTAGTTAGAGCTCCGGCTTGAATACAGTTTTGATATGTCCCGGCACTCGAAGAAGTCACGGCTACCTGAATGGTACATGTGGATGCCGCGCCTATTGCGCCGCGGGTCAACGTCAACCTGCGGGTTCCAGAATCATAAGCCATCGTTCCACCGCATTGCGATTGCTCACTTGTGCTCAAACCTTCAGTTGCAGGAACTAATCCTACTGGAAGAATATCAAGTAGACCAACCTGTGTAAGCGCAAAACTTGCTACGTTTTGAATCGATATTTGCATCGTGGTTTGAGCACCGGTACCCATTGGATTAGTCAGGAATTTCTTTACCACAACCGCGCCTGGAATATTGTTCAACGTCGCAACAGCAGATAGCGGATTTGAGGCACCATTCGTAGATGTGACCGCATCAACTGGAATTGTGTTGGTCAATCCATCCCTCACATTGGATGTGATGTCAATTGAGAGCGAACATGACGTGTTTGCTGCCAAACTTCCGCCACTGAAAGTGAAAGAAAATCGGTCAGGTGCAATTGATAAAGCACCACCACAATTACCCGTTGAAGCATTTGCCGGATCAGCTACTAGTAACCGGCCTTCAGGAATAGTGGAATGAGTCGGTAAATTATCAGTGAAACCAATTCCAACCAATTGAGCATTATTTGGATTAGTCAAAGTCACTGTCATTTTTGAAGATGACCCCATATTGACTTGACCAGGCACAGCAAACTCTTTAACCACTCCTATGCTAAGGTCAGCCACTGTGATAGGTGCTGTTGCGGCTGTTGGGTTGCTGACGACTACCTCAGGTGAAGTTCCATGTATCTTGCCAGAAACAGCCCCTGAAGCAATAGTATTTGTCATTGCTCCTGTTGTTACCCCCTTCACATCCACATCAATTCTGCACACGCCTGGCACGCTGCCCACTTGAGCTGGGATTATCCCACCACTTAAGCTGACACTAGTCCCACTCGAAACGTCAACACCCAAACCACATGTAGAACGAACATTGGGAGTCGAAGCAACTACGATATTAGTTGGTAGTGTATCAAGAAAACTTACATTTTCAAGATAATTACTATTCGTGTTTGTTAGTGTTACAGTAAATGTGGATATACCATTGATATCAACGGTTGGTGGAAAAAACGCCTTACTCACTGACAAACCGCTGACCGTCAAGTTTGCAGAAAAACTACTGGTTATATTCCTGCCCTGATCATTCGAGATATTTGCAGGTGAAATTGTATTGGTAAAAACGCCTTTAGTGCTTGACGTCACATTGACTGTCAATACACACTCCTGACCGGCTGGTATTGTTCCTCCTGAATAAGTCAAAAGGACATCCCCAGCCGAAGGACTGAATGTTCCCCCCTGACAATTAGCGTTCTTTGTGGCTGTGGGGACATCTGCTAGACGTACCCCAACCGGTAAAGCATCACTAATTGAAAAACCAGTTAATTGGGTGTCTGCCGGGGCTCGAAATCGAATGGTCAAAGTAGATATTCCATCTACTTTGATGGTCGCTGGACTAAAAGCCTTTGACCGGCTTGTGATTCCGGTACCAGGGTTATATATGGTGATATTTGATGACACATCAGTCACGTTCGTTACACCTGATGTGTCTGTCGTAATCGAATTAGCTGGAATAGTATTGGTAAAAGAACCAGCTATTGAACCAGTTACTGTTGCAGTAATCGTGCATGACCCCGGCGTTGTGATACTGCCGGCCGGGATTGTTCCTCCGCTAAAAATTAATGACTGGCCGCCTGAACCAATGGTCACAGTTCCGCCGCATTGTGAAGAATTAGCAGAAACCACAGTCATACCACTCGGCATCGAATCAGTAAAAGCAACTGAAGTATAAGGTGAAGATGTTGGATTTTGCATTACTATGCTCATGGTTGTGGTTCCGCCTACAACCATATTGCCTACGGCAAATGATTTTGTCATTCCAATAGATTGAAAATTTATCGGTGCAGAAGCCGCTGAACTATTGGTGACCCCTTGCTGGGTAGTAATGGCTCTTGCCGGAATTGTATTCAAATAAACACCGGCAATATCCGAGGTTACATTTACGCTCACATCACAGAAAGTATTCTTTGGAATCGTTGCATTACTAACCGTAATAAAAGAACTTCCACTAGAAGCTGTAATTGTTGGCGCTCCGCAATTTGATGTGAAGGTTACCCCTGGGGTGCCAGCAATTTTCACATTTGTTGGCAAATTGTCCGTTAGACTTACTTGGGTTAAATCATAATTTAGGTCATTATTTCGAATTCGAATGGTTAACGTAGAATTCTGACCCACCCATCGCGTGTTACTGGAAAAACTTTTGCTGAGGCTTGGCGGGGTTATTGAACTTACCACCAAGTTTGATGAAGAGGGCGTTTGATTGGTAATGTTAATTGTGCCTGTTGGATCAGTGGCTTTTAATGCAAGTGCTTCAATTGTATTGTAGTAAGTGTTTGCGGTCGTTGAAGTGACGTTCACCGTTATTGAACAAATACCATAACCTCCTGTGCCAGCCGCAGGAACAGTTCCGCCAATTAAGGATATTGTTGTCCCAAACGTTGATACCGATCCGCCAGCACAAGTCGTTGCGGCATTTGCCGGGCTTGCAAAAGTAACCCCGGAAGGCAAAGTATTGGATATTCCTGCAGGAAGCGTGGAAAGCGTTAATGGAAAGCTGTTTGGGTTGGTTATGGTTATTGTAAAAACAGAAGTTCCACCCGAACCTATGGTTGTAGGTGTGAAGAAGTTATTAACCTGAGCAGGAAAGGATGCTTCTTGGGCTTTTACAATTGGAATTTGAGTTTGAGTTAAAAAACCAAGTAAGAAACCGATAACCAACAATAATCTGAGTAACGAATACTTGTTTTTTCTCACTCAAGGGCTCCTATAAAGTTGCGATGAAAACACTAAATACAAATAATAAATCACCAAAGGAAAAATGGTAATCATATAAACTGATTATAAATTGGAAAATCAGAATTAACTATAAAAATGCCATAAGCACCACAAAAAAGGCTAGTTGCATCTAAATCAAGATAATCTGTGATATTCTGGCTAATTATCCTTCAACTTTAAACTTGCCGTTTTCATAAAACAAGACATCATCCACCCAGATCTGGCCGTCGCGCATGTCGCAGATCATATCCCAGTGGATGGCTGAATTGGCCTTGCTACCCGATTCAGGATAGCCCTTGCCGAGCGCCATGTGGAAGGAGCCGCCTATTTTTTCATCAAAGAGAATCTGGCGGGTAAACTTTTGAATACCTTCGTTTGTGCCAATAGCAAATTCACCCACATAGCGGCTGCCTTCATCGGTATCGAGCGTCTTGAGTAAAAATTCCTCATTTTTCGAGGCGGATGCTTTAACGACCTTGCCCTTGATAAAATCAAGCTGCACGCCGGTGACTTCACGAGTGCTATAAATGGTGGGATAAGAAAAGCTGACATGACCTTCCATGCTATCTTCCACCGGACCAGTAAAGATTTCACCGTCAGGCACGTTCATCCTGCCATCACAATTAATGAAAGTTCGCCCTTCAATGCTTAAGCGTAAATCAGTATCCTTGCTGATCAGATGGACTTTTTTCTTACCCTTCAACCAGTTGACCAACCGAGCTTGTTTCTCTGAGAAACGTTTCCAATAGCCTACCGGGTCGTTTTGATCCGGCATACAGGCACCGTAGACAAAATCTTCGTACTCTTCCAGACTCATGTCGGCATCCTGTGCAAATGCCTTGGTCGGAAAAGCCGTCAACACCCAACGCAAATCACCCCGCGCAGCACGATCCATATAAGTTTTCATGAGCGGACCGCGCGCTTTGGCAAAGCGGGTCATCTTATCAGAATCTACATTAGCCAAGGCACGAGTGTTATCATCCGCCAAAATGCGGATAAGGCAATCATATGTGCCATAGAGCACTTTCATCGGTTCATGAATATAATCGACCTGATCATCATTGCCATACCTTACCAGATCGCCTTCAATACCCGGGAATTCCAACAGAATAAAAGGGTGCCCCCCGGCTTTGAGGATTTTTTTATTGATCTCTTTGATTAATGGTTCAGCAACAGTGTGTGCACGAATCAAGACTTTCTCATTCGGTTTGATACCCAATGAATAATTGACCATTAAATCAGCCAGTTTTTCTACACGTTGATCGGCCATGAAGTTTTTTCTCCCGGTTTGGAATTTGTTATGTCATAATTATAAGAGCTTACCTAAAGTCACGCAAATGATTAGAATAACCGTTAAGGAAAAAATCGATTTTGTTTGCTATCATTGAAATTAAACCTATTGCTTTTACCGGGTTCCTAGTAGAGAAGGAGTAAATAATGTACAAACTAGAATGGAAAGAGGAGTATTCTGTTGGCGTGAAATTATTTGACGATCAACATAAGAATTTGTTATCTAACCTGAACAAAATAATTGGAATATTTAATGACTCTGGATCAAAAGAAGAGGTCGAGAAACTACTAGAAGATCTTGAACAATACGCCTTGATCCATTTCAAGTCAGAAGAAGAAATTTTTACAAAATTTAAGTACTACGGTTCAGAGATCCATAATCAAGAACATCGATTATATGAGAAAAAAATTAACGATTTTCGAACAAAATTCCATGCCTCAGATGAAAAAGTTAATACTGAGGTTTTAGAGTTCCTTGCTGACTGGTTAATGGGACACATTCAGGGTACGGACAAAGAGTACAAACGTTTTTTAAACAATAATGGTGTTTTTTAATAATTACTCAATAATTGCTATTAAAGATGTATTTCCATAGTTGTGAAACAATCCACAGAATTGCTCCGGATATCCCAAAGCAATCTTTTTGATAGTAACTTTTCGTTAATTACGAGTATGGCAGTAGAAAGCTACCAGTTAATCTAATTGAACTTGTTTTCTTCGACTTTTAGTGATGTATAACTCTTTATCAGCTCGCGAAATGACATCATCAATATCATGATCACCATCAAACTCAAACTCAGCTACACCGGCAGAAAAAGCTACCGGAATTTCAAAATCTTTGAAAGTATACATGGTTGTATCTCCAGCAGCCATGATACGATCTGCCACTTTTTGTCCCCCAACCAGCCCGGTTTCAGGTAACATGACGATAAACTCATCACCACCGTAACGAGCAAAAGTATCAATTTCACGTAAATTGGATTTGATAATTTTGACTGCTTCCTTGAGCACGGCGTCTCCTGCAGGATGACCGTAGGTATCGTTTATCTGTTTGAGATGATCAAGATCAATCATCAAGATTGAGAATGGATTATGATAACGGATGGAACGGACAATTTCGCGGTTGGCTACATCAAAGAAAATTCTGCGATTGTAAATTTCGGTCAGCGGATCCATAATGGCTAATTTTTGAACTTGTTCTAATAACCTGGCGTTTTCTTTTTCAAGAGATATATCTTGAACTGAAAAAATCACAAAATTTTGTTCACTTAATTCTACCGGTGTTGTCCACACTCTTAGATTCAGAGGTGATTGTCCGTTTCCGCGTTCGATATGGCATTCTTGAACATCTTTTTTGCCGTTGATACTTGAAAGAATCGCGTTAACCGCGCCGCAAGTCGCACAAAAACGAGTGGTGCCACACCCTAGATCATTTTCAAATGCATGACCACATTTTACAAGTTCACCAGGTCTTAACCCAAGATAATCTTCATAAGTGGAATAATTTCCGAGCTGGGTAAATTGATCATTGGAAAAAACGATTTGCCTTTGCTCATTTAATATTAATATTAATCCAGGGATTGAATTGCTGATAAGCAGGGTGGGAAGTTGTTCAGCCCAAAGATGATACTGGTGAAGCAGGCCTTCCCGATCTAACCTTTCAGCCGAAGCAAATTCTGTTTTAGCTTCTTTACTTTTATTTATACTCATAAACAGCAGCCTTATTGAGATTTTTACATCACAACAATTGTGATGGGGTAATCCCTGAAAAAACCGATAATATTACCAATCTATTCAATTATAGAGGTCTTTATCGATTTATATATAAAGGCATCGTAAATTATCATTGAAAATTTCCCAAAAAACAAACGAGAAATTCATTAACTTTGTAGATTCCAATTTACCTCATAATAAAATATGCAAGCAAAACACTTCTGCCTGCATATCTCTATTAATCAATTACTAATTCTTACATTGAAGTCTCTTTAAGATATTTCTCTTTATTGGCCGTGCGAGCATTCTTTCCGCTGCTGGTTTTGATCAGCCATTTCGAACCCACCAGGTAGACATGCCGCAGCGCCACCGCGGACCCTCGCGTCACAGTCTGACGGATGGCATCGCCAATCGCATCACGTTCATCCTGATCTTCTGTATCCACCTCAGCCACGAGGATGACGTCTTCAGTACCCGTGGTCTCATTAAAAATACCAAACGCCACCACCCTGCCTGCATGAACCCCCGGCACTTCCATGGCCAGTTCTTCCAGGTCCATCGGATACACATTCTTTCCAGCCACGATGATCATTTCTTTTTTACGCCCGGCGACAAACACTTCTTCGCCCACCATGTAGCCGTAATCGCCGGTGAAATACCAACCACCCTTGAGCGCATTCTCAGTGGCATCGGGACGGTGATAGTACTCTGTCAGCATGCTGTCAGATTGCAAGACAACCTCACCAATATGACGGTCAGGCAGGTCGAAGCCGCGTTCATCCACTATCTTGACTTTCACATTGCGGATGGCGCGTCCAGCAGAAACCATTTTAATAGAAGGCGCCTCGACGCTGGCAGGCACAGCCAGTTTTTTGCTCTGCATGGCGTCTCGATCAATTTCATCAATCATAACTTCAGCTTCAATGCCGCCCTGGGTGACTGCAAAAACGTTCTCTGCCATGGCATAACAGGTACATAAAGCGGATTCATGCAAACCGTAAGGCTGAAATCGGTCAAGAAAAACACGGTGGCTTTCATAACGCATCGGTTCCGAGCAGTTTGAGATCGCCCGCCAGGAGGAAAGGTCTATTCCTTCAAGGTCGCGGTCTCGCGTCTTCATGGCACAGAAGTTATAAGCAAAGTTCGGCAGCCACGTGAGCGTACCCCTGTATTTATTAACCGCTTGCATCAACTTCGCCGGGGATCGCACCCACTCAAAGGGTGAAAGCAGCACCAGCGGAATACGTTTGAGAATAGGCAGCAAAAATCCGGCAATTAGCCCCATGTCATGATAGAGCGGCAGCCAGCTTACGATCACATCTTTGTCGTTGATTCGCAGCGTGTGAGCGTAACTATCCAACTGGTTCAGCACTGCGCCGTGCGCCAGTGCCACACCCTTTTGCAAACCGGTGGTGCCTGAGGAATGCTGCAGCAGCACGATATCTTTTTCGGCTCGCTGCAACCCTTTGAAGGCTTGCACATCCAGTTTGGCTGGCTGCACCAGTTCATCTGAAACAATCAACTTGCGCACAGATGAATTTTCGGGCAATGCAGCCTTCACTTCCGTTTCAAATTCGCGGTAGGTGACGATGCACTCTGGCCGGGTGATGCCCACCAGTGCGGAAAGATCCGCGCGGTAGCGGTCTGGCTGCAGTTTTTCGGTCAGGAAGGGCATGATGGAGGGGATGGCGCCGTGCAGTATGGCGCCCCAATAGGCAAAGATCAATTCGAGTCCGTGCTGCAGGATGAGCACCACCACTTCGCCGGGTTCAACGCCTTGCTGCTCATAGGTGTTTGCCCAAACTGCAGCACCTTCCACCAATTGGCGGTAGGTCACGGGTAGGTCTTCGCTGCCGGCTAGCAGCACGGTCAGCGAGACTTTATCAGGGCAGTCACGATATGCATCAAGCAGCAGTTCAGAAAAAGTGGACATGTTGTTAGGCAGCGCGAGAAACAACCAGTTCGGCCAGTTGTTCAAGCGTATCGAAAACGTCTTTGTTCAATTCTGAATCATCCAAATGGACGTTGAAGGTGTCTTCCACGAAGAGCGCAAGATCCACCAGACTGAAAGAGTCGATCAATCCACTTGAGATGAGAAATTGGTCCGCTTTAATCACACGGTTGGGCTGCTTGAGAACAGTTGAGGCGATATAAGCACCAGTTTTTTGAATGATTTCGTCTTTCATGGAGGCTCCAAGTGTTAAGAATGTGAGCAAATTATACCAAACCTGAAAGTTCCTCTGGCAATGGCTGCCCGCTCAACCAATTGCGGATTGCATCCGCAAAAGCCTGTGGAGCGGTCATGGCCCAGTTGTGCTCACTTGTCAGGCTTGAACTCTTACCCAGATTGATTTTGTAAATCTGGCTGCCGCTAAGCTTTGATGCAAGGGCTTGGGCGCTGTCTTTCATGGCTTTGTATTCATGGCTGCCGCAGAGGATCAGCGCGGGCACATTGGCGCTTTCAATCCCCTCAGGCATGCGGAAGGTCTGGTTTGCTACCATCAGGTTGACGAATTGGCTTTCGGTCATCTTTTGAAAATCTGCCTTGAACTGCGGATAGAACTCATCGGGGATTCCTGCCGCATATTTCATGTTCAACTTGATCCACCAGTCGCTGTTGCGAAAAGGAGGCACGGACATTTTATAGAGCGCCGAAATCAATCTGGGCGAGAAATACATCTTGGCTCCCGGCATTGGTAACAACAAGGCAGAAGAGATTATTGCTTTTTCAATAAGCTCTGGGCAGGTTGTCAGCATCTGCACGGCCACCTGAGCGCCTTCGGATAACCCAATCACGATGGCTTTGCCGCCGTGCGCCTGTTCGCGGATCAACTCTGCTGCTTTGCTGGCAGCCAGTTCCATCGAAAACGGCTTGATCTGCATGCTGCCGCCGTGTTCGGGCAGATCAGCCACCAGGCAGTGAAACTCGGTCAAACACTCCACCACCGACTGCCACATCCAACCTGCCGCGCCGCCGCCATGCAGAAACAAAAGCGTTGTCTTGGCATCAGCATGAAAATCTTTGAAAAATAAACTCAAATGATGATAAAAAATATTGAAAATTAAAGATGTAATGCCTATCTACAAATTTCTTCAAGTTTTACAGATAGCCACAAATAATTCAATGATTTTCTATCTTAACAAAACGAGTTAACCTTTTTGAGTATTTCGACTAGTTCTGGATTCTCACCCCTGACATCTATCATAGAGTTTATATTTGTCCCTTATTAATACGTTCCTGCAATAATTTATAGACCATTTCATCTGCGCGAATAGAAATGATGATAACTCTCATAATTTCATTTTCATAGACAATTCGATAACAAACACGGATACCCTGTTTCTTCAATTTTATTTTTAGAAATCCAGTTAGATTGTTACCGAGAGACTTTCCGTACCCACCCCTTGTACTTGGAAGTGGATTAATTGACACCTTTAAAATTGCTTTTAATACCTGTCTCTTTTGTGAATTATCTAGTTCATTTAAATCTGTGTCGGCTTGTTTGGTGTACTCTATAATCCAAGACATTATTCTAATTCCACATCTTCAGTGTTATCAATGTCAGTTTGAGTAATATTATGATTTTTCATAATCTGTTCTTGGGTTAAAAACCCTTCAATTTCAGCCGTTTTCATTCGATCTTCAGCTTCAAAGAGCAAGGCATAATCTTCCAATAATTCGACCATTTCATCATATTGGTTGGGTTCTACCAGCATCATAACCCTAACATTGTTTTTTAAAACGGCTTTAACGCCAGTTTCTTTTACTTCTTCGCAAATTTTACTTGCTTCGCCTTTATTAAAACGAGAAATGGGAACGATTTGCTTCATTAATTTTTTCATTGATATATTATTAAGCCCCATTTTGCACCTCTTTATTATGTGAGAAATTTTTTTAATTTAGAAATATTGTAACACAGAGCATCAAAATTATTAGTGTATTAACTAATTAATATATTGTTATATATGTTGTTATGTCTACATTTCGTAATCTAATAACTTATCAATACTTTCTTTGCAGCCACTAAATAACTTGTGGGATTCTCATTTTTGATCATCCCATAAATTATTATATATCTCATTTATTGTCGAGTTAACCCAATGCCACATCCAAAAAGGTCATCAGTGCAAAACCCAACATGAGACCGATGGTTGCAATATCAGTGTTGGTATCTCGCTGAGACTCGGGGATGAGCTCTTCGACCACCACATAGATCATGGCGCCAGCCGCGAAACTCAACGCATAGGGCAAAATCGGACGCATGGCGATAACTGCGAGGGCGCCCAAAACACCCGCGATGGGTTCTACAACCCCAGATAGCTGCCCCAGGAAGAAGGCCTTACCTTTTGAGAGACCTTCACCTCTCAATGGCATGGATACAGCCATTCCTTCGGGGAAGTTTTGCAGTCCGATACCAATAGCCAGTGCGATGGCGCTGGATAATGAAGCGGATGGAACACCGGCAGCCACTGCGCCAAATGCGACACCCACAGCCAGCCCTTCAGGAATGTTGTGTAGTGTGATGGCTAAAACCAAGAGCACTGACCGCTGCCATTTCGTTTTAATACCTTCGGCCTGATTGGTTGCCAACCCTTGATGCAAGTGAGGCAGCAATTTGTCGATCAGAAACAAAAATGCTCCACCGGCTAAAAATCCAACGATTGCAGGCAGCCATCCAGGGACCCCTAAAGCTTCTGCCATATCGATGGCAGGAAGCAGCAAGGAGAAAAAACTGGCGGCAATCATCACACCAGCCGCAAAACCAAGCATTCCGACCAATAATTTGCGCGTTACAGTTTTTCCGATAAATACAAATGCTGCCCCAAGGGCAGTCACTGCCCAGGTGAAAAGGGTGGCAATCAAAGCTTGTAAAACAGGAGAAAATTGTTGAAAAAATGCGATCATAATAATAATCCTTATATTTATTAGCATATACTAATTAGCACATGCTAATTAGTATTATACACATTAATTACATTCCGTGTTGCCGAGATTCTGCACGATAGGCGCAAAACCCGCAACTTTCAGGCGCGGATGGCGGCTCAGACTGTGAAAGCAAGGTTAGTACACTACGCAAGAAAGACAGAAAACCGGCTTCGTCTTTAGGTATCTCCTGCCAGGTGACCTCGCCACCGTAGGTGATGCGTTTGTGATCCTCGCCATGAGCGATATCCACCGGGTCAAGATAGAGCAAGCCCAACTTGCTGATGGGACTGATGCGCAGCCCTTTCTCACTTGGATGTTCAAGAGCATAGGCGTAAGCGCTCAACTGGCGTCCGTAGAAGGCTACATGCGCCTGGCTGGGAGAAGAGGTTTTGAAGTCGATCACCGCATGTGTGCCGTCCTCAAAATCCAGCACGGAATCAAAAGCGCCCTTGAGGTAGCACGAGGCTTCAAGTCCGTCAAAGGCAATCGGCGCGGAGTTGATCCACTTGCCCTGTGCACCCACCCTGCCAGGCGGCAGATCGGGTGAAAGCGCACTGGTGGGTTTATCGGCGAAAAGATGCTTCATCAGGCTGTCGATACGGCTGAACACTTTGGGGAAGGCCATGGAAGGGCGCTTGATGCCGAGCACCACATCCAGATAGAAGCAGCGCGGACATTCATCCCAGGCGAAAGTAAGTTGTGACGGGCTGAGCTTGTAGAGGGGCATGATTAATCTTTCAATAACAATAAGTGCATTGCATAATAACCAGGTGGAGTGTGAGATTGTTACTTTTTGAAAGATAAGTATCAATCTACCAATACAAATAGTAGCATAATATCAATGTTTAGAGTATCAACCTAAATTAACAAATGAGGGCGAGACACGCGTCTCGCCCTTACAAAGAAGTTATTAGTCTTTTAAGTTATTGGGTTTTGATGTAAAAATTTCGTGTATTTCGTGTGCTTCGTGGTTAATAAGGGTTTATCCCAACAAAAACGCAGGCACCCAGAATTTGCCGAAGCCCAGCAGCGAAAGCGCTACTGAAACCAGCAAAATCGCGATGCCTAATGCAATCAGCACGCGGTCGCGCTTGCGGTAGGTCAACTTCTCCAACCACGTACGCGGACCGACGCCGAAGGCTCTCAAATCCATGGCGTCAATGATGTCTTCACTGCCCGCGATGGCATGGATGGTAACCGGCACGATCAAGGGTGCCAGTTTTCTCACCTGTGCAAAAAGGCCGCCGCCCAGTTTTTCGATCTCGTAACCGCGCGCCTTTTGGGCATCCATGGTCAAGCTAAAGTCACGTCCAAAAGTGGGGATGAAGCGCATGGTCAGATCCATACCGTAGGCCACCTTGTCTGGCAGGCCGAGTCCGCGGAAGATAATGCCGTAATGCGCCGGGTTGAATGAATAAGGGATCAAAATGGTCATACTGGCGATGCTGAACACACGAATTAACATACTGACAGCATACATGGTTTTTTCAGCGGTGATGTTGAGCGTGGGCGTCCAGCCAAAAATTTGAAAAGTGGCCACCAGCTTGGTCAGCGTGTGTTCCGTCGTATAAAGTTCCATGCCGCCGCGACCTGTAAAAAAAGTTAAAACAGAAAAAAATAGAATAAAGCCAATGATAAACAACCACGCGCGCGACATATCCTTCCATGGGATGCGGGAGGTAAATACGAAGAGCAGGGCGATAGCGAAAAAGAAGAGCAGGTAGCGGAAATCCCAAAAGACCACTGTTCCAGCCAGAAAACAGCTAAAGAAGATGATCCAGGCTCTTGGGTCAAAACTCTGCAGCAATGAATTGCGTTGTTTATAGCGCCAGGCAACCAGCATGGTGTCTCTCTTCGGAAGGTCTGAGGATTGTTAAAACCCTCAGACCTTCCTGGTTAATAATGATTATTAGCGTCCGGTTTGTTTCTGAACTGCAGCATATGCGGCCACAAGGATGGGAACCAGGATAGCAGCAAAGATCAAGTTCGGGCCGGCAGCAGGCAGAAACTCACCCACCAGAGCGACCACTGGGGGATAGCCATTGATCCAGATATCTGAAATTGCTGCAAAGCCAATGCCTACCAGGTTACCAAGCATAGCCCAGGTGACTGCAGCAGCTACGTCAATGTTTTTGCCAAACACAAAGCGCACGATCAAGACGATGGCCAGACCGATCAAGACAGAAACGCCGGCAAACATCGAAATTTGGGCGTCGCCGAAAATGCCATTATCAACATCAAAGAACATGGCATTGGAGGTTGACGGGTTCAAGAAGTAATATACGGTTATAGCAGCGGCCAAAACAGCGCTGACTAATAACACAACGTTGATGCTTTTCTTCTTGTCTGCGAAGAGCCAGACCATACCACTGATGAGACCGACAAGACCGTTACCCACACTCCACTGCGGAGAGAGACCGAAGCCGGTAAGGGCATCGCCGAACATATTGCCGACTGCACCGGTGAAAAAGCCCACCACTGGCCCAAAGGCATAGCCAAAGAACATGGGGATGGCGATTGCGGGGCGCAATGCAACCTGGCTGACGGAAGGCACAACGAAGACGGTTCCGTTAAACAGGTAGGAGAAAATGGCGAAGAGTGCAGCGCCAATGGCCATATAAACGACCTGTCGGGTCCCGACTTCCCACATCTTGTTTTTGCTGGTCAACAGGTAAACCACCAGCACGATGAGCAAGCCAATGCCCACGAACACAAAGCGCAGCAGTGCGGTTTCATCCAGGTTGAGGTTGGGGTTGATCATACGTCCGATCAGCCAAACACCCAGGAAGAAGGCCAATACGGCCAGCAATGAAAGTACAACTTTTAACCACTTTTGCATACTATCCTCCTTTAGAAATTATGACGGTTGGAACCAATGTAAAACCTTAATAAGGTTGTGTTGCCAATAATTAATGTACCACATGCGCCAACTCTTCGGCGCTGTAAAACCGACCGGTTTTAGGATATAAGTCAAGATTGGTTTTGAGCAGCGATGTAGGCACCAGCCGATTCTTGCGCAGAAAATCAAAATCTTTGAGCGCTTCAGGAGGTGCAGCATCACAAACCAGGGTGCCGTCGTTGACCATGATCACGCGGTTGGCGTAGATCACAGCCATATCAATATCATGGGTGATAAACAGGATGGCGTCAAAACCGGGCATCTGCAATATGGAATCCATGAAGCCCAGGTAATTTTTATAGTCCTGGCCGGCGGTGGGCTCATCCATCACCAGAATTTTGGATTGCATCGCCAGAATGGCCGCGATACTGACCCGTTTTTGCTGACCGAACGAGAGCGCCAGAGGCGGATACTTTTCGTGTCCACTCAAGTTTACAATCTCAAGTGCATTGGCCACTTCTTGCGGAATCACTTCTTTGGAATGCTTCAGGTTGGTCGGCCCAAAAGCCAGCTCCTCTTCGACGGTGGGAGCGAAGAGCATATGGCTGGGGCTTTGAAAAACGTAGCCGAGCGTCTGGGCAATCTGCGCCACGCTGGTTTGGCTGCTGTCTTTGCCATCAATGGTCATGCGCCCCGATTTAGGTTTGAGCAAGCCTATGGCGTGCTTCACCAAAGTGGTTTTGCCGGCGCCGTTCGGTCCGAGGACGGCAATCACATCGCCGCGGTTGATGGTGAAATTGACATTGTGAAGCACCGGGCGGCCTTCTTCGTACCAAAAGGCAATGTCTTCAAACTTCACCAACGGTTCGCCCATCTGTTTGCCCCTGCCAACAACTGTTTCTTTGCGCAGTGTTGTCAGGCGTTCTGGGGCTGGGTCAACTTTGGCGCGTTCGATGATCATCTCGGCGGGTAGTTTAACTTCGTGATAATCGACCGTTTTATCAAATCCGCTGGTGGGGCCGTAATACTTGATTTCACCATCCATCATAAAAATAGCGTTTTCGGGGTGGATTCTCAGCACATCTTCAACGCGGTGCTCCACCATAAGCACCGTCATGCCTTCATCCGCCAGACTGCGGATGATATCCAGCGCATCTTGAGCGGAGGCAGGGTCAAGTGAAGCCAGCGGTTCGTCAAGCAATAAAATGGAGGGGCGCATGGCAAGCACACCCGCCAGAGCAACCTTTTGTTTTTCGCCGCCTGAGAGGTGAAAGGTCTCGCGGTTCAAGAGTTGGGGAATTTTGAGATGGTCAAGCGCTTCGGCCACCCGTTCGATGATCTCTTGTCGCGGCAATCTGAGGTTCTCAAGCCCGAAGGCAACCTCGTTGGCTACCTTGGTGCCGAGGATCTGACGCTCAGGGTCTTGCAGCACGGTGCCCACAATCTGCGAGACCTGTGCCAGACTGAGTTTGGTCACATCCTTACCGTTGAGCAGGATCTCGCCGGTGAGTTCGCCCTTGTAACTGCGCGGAATGAGTCCGTTGATGCAGCGCGCCAGGGTGGTCTTGCCGCAGCCGCTGGCACCGGCAATCAACAGCACCTGACCGGCATCCACACTGAGCGAGATATTTTTAATTGCCAGTTCTTCACGGCTGTGATAGCGAAAGTTGAGGTTATCAATTAACAGGGGTTTTACGCTGGTCATGAGGCTTGCTCCGATGATAGTGTGAGGCGCACAATCTCATCAGCACTCACGCCAAGTCGTTCTGCGGCGCTGCCATTGACTACTGAAATAGCTAAATGACCGCTTGAATCAAACATGGCAATCAGTTCGCCAGCCGGTTTGCTGCCAAAAGTAGCCACCACTTCGTTAATCGTCGTGTTTTTCACAGAAATAGTAACCCCGGTATCGGGGTTGAGTTGTTCGCGGGTGATATTGGTCACCAGGTTGCCAAAATGGTCCACCTGCATCACCTGACCGAGCCAGCCGTCTTCAGTCTTTTGCGGCACGGGGATGGTGATTAAGACTGGGTTTTCAAACGCGTCGCCTAATTCTTCAATTTTCACACCATTGGCCAAATGAGCCGCCACGGGAGCAAAAATATCGCGTCCGTGAAAGCTGTTCGAAACCTGCGGCAGCCAGTAATGAGTCTTGTTGAGCGCAATATACACGGGCGGAGTGGTCAGGTCTTCGGCCTTTTTAATGAGCAGGCTGAACAGCCCGTTATCGGGGCCTATAAAAAATTGATTGCCAATCGCCGCCAGCATGGGGCGGCGGGTGGTTCCCACGCCGGGGTCGACCACACAGACATGTATCGTACCAGCCGGAAAGTAAGGCGCTGCACCGTCAATGGCAAGTGCGCCATCCACCACGCGCTGAGCCGGAATCTCATGAGTCAGATCAACTATTTGAGTATTGGGGGCAATCGACCAGATGACACCCTTCATCACACCGATGAAGGTATCGCGTAAACCGAAATCAGTTAACAAAGTAATGATAGGCATTACAACCCTTTAATGAGAAATAGTGAAAAGAGAATTATAGATCAGCCGAAAGGATGAGTCAAGAAAGAGGTTGTTCAGACAAGTTTTAGTGAAAAAGTCTCGATAATAGTCTTTTTCAATCCTTGTTTTGTTCTTGATTTTAGAGTTTCGAAGGTTTGACCCCAGAACAGGTTTCGCGCATCGCTTTGGATATCTAGTGCAGTTGGCTACACCAGTCCGAGACGCCAGAAACGCTGGGAAAGGGAAAGGTCCCTCCGCTGGTTACCATCCACCCGCAAGAACGCGGCATCCGATGGCAAAAAGGCGAAAAACCAGTAAAACTGGGCTGCTTCCACTACTTGAAGGTTGTTTTTAGAAACATATTCTGTTTTTAAGATTCGAGCGCTATTTCGGCGCAATAGACAATCTCAAAGTCGAGTAACAACCAAGCCTTCATCGCTCCCTAAATGCTGGCCCAATAAGAAATATCGCTATTCATCATCATTTTTATTGTGTCAGCAAGGTCATCTGGAGCTTGTTTCTTCCCTGATTTGATCCAATGGGTTAGAATTTTTGTAACCACTCCGATGTTTATTGCGATCAAATAATCCACATAATCTTCCTCAACACCATATATTGAAACCAGTATTGGTTTTAACGGTTCTACCAACTTCCTGAAGGATTGATCAAAAATATCAATCCGGTGCGCATTGATTACCAGCTCGATAATTTCTGAATTTAAATAGAAATATCGCAGGATTGGCTTTAGAAGTTCTGAACGGTGATCCAATTCTTTGGTTTTTCTGTAATCAAATATATATTCAATTAAACCATCAAAAACCTGGTCGTTCCGCATATGCAAAATATCCTCAATTTCATCGAAGTTTCGATAGAAAGTTGTGCGTCCAACATTGGCTGCATCGACAAGATCTATTACGGATATTTTTGCAAATTCCTTCTCCCCCATTAACCTGGTTAGTCCTTCGTAAAGCATCTCACTGGAGCGAATGGACCGCTGATCGTTTTTTATATGATACATCCTCGCTACCTCTGTTTCACTTTTCCAAAATTATCTTGACAAAGCCATATGACTAGTATAATATTTACTCAGTTACGATACAAGTATACCATAATTTTAATTAATAGTACATATGAACCTTAAATCATGGAAATTTTTTCTGACCACCCCTCCTTGATTTGTGGCTACTAATAGGAGAATATGATGAAAAGAACATTATTGATCACAGCAATAACATTAGTAGGGATCATTGCACTTGTCTTGGTTCTGTTACCGCAGATCCTCAGTTGGATTGGATTCCATCCTGCCTACGATAGAGTCGATTATGATCTCGAGGGGCAACGAGCGCTCATCATTGCCACCAATCACGACACCTTAGGCGATACAGGTGAGGCGACTGGTGTGTATGGGTCCGAATTAACCATTGCATACTATGAGTTCCTGGATGCCGGCATGACTGTCGATATTGCCAGTATCGAAGGGGGTGAAATCCCCTTCGAACCGGTAAGTTTGCGCTGGCCGCTGACCACCCATGCTGACAAACGCTACCTGAATGACGAGGATGCTCAGACCAAAACCCAAAACTCGCTCAAAATTGATAATGTCAATTTCCTGGATTACGACATCATCTGGATGGCAGGTGGCTGGGGTGCAGCCTACGACCTGGGCTACAGCGAAGTGCTGGGTGAGAAGATATCAGCAGCCAATGCGGAAGGTATTCTGCTGGGTTCGGTGTGTCATGGGGCACTTGGCTTTCTGAAGGCAACCGACGTCGATGGCAGTGCGCTGGTTGAAGGCCGGACGATGACCGCTGTCACCGACAAGCAGGTTAAAGAACTGGGTATTGAGATCACGCCGCAACATCCGGAAACAGAGCTGCGTCGACTGGGTGCGAACTTCGTAAGTGGCACTGCATTCAGGGATTTCTTTGCCACATATGTGGCCGTAGATGGCAACATTGTCACCGGGCAGAACCAGAATTCATCGGGCGAGACTGCCCAGACATTGCTGCGCATGCTGGCGGAGGAGAACTAAAATAATGGACTTTGTTATGAAGCACAAGCGAGCCTTTATCGTAGGAGCGGTTGTACTGATCCTCCTCGTTGCTGGTGGTGTCTGGTTCATGAAGAACCTGCCAGATACGATTGTTGAAGTGCTTTTCAACAGTGCGATATCAACCAATCAAACCATAAATAATTTTGAAGATGATGCTTTCTACGTCATTACAACTGGAACAGGCGCTCCCCTGCCTGACCCCGGACGTGCTGGCCCGCAGGCTGTCGTGATTGCCGGTGATCAGGTGCTGGTCTTTGACTGCGGGCCTGGCAGTACCCATAAACTTGAATTGATCATGGATGCCAGTTCGGTCGATGCACTGTTTCTGACCCACTACCATTCGGATCATATCGGCGATATGGGTGAGTTGATGCTGAAGCGATGGGGAACCGGCGGTTCCGCTGAGCCGCTGCCAATCTACGGTCCTCCAGGTATTGAAGAAGTCGTGGCCGGGTTTGAGGCTGCCTATCAACTCGATAAAGGTTATCGGGTAGCCCACCACGGAGAAGAAGCCATGCCGCCTTCAGGGTTTGGCGGCGAGGTGCATCTATTCGATCTGGGAACCGATCTGATGACAAGCCAGGTGGTATATGAACAAGATGACGTTCAGGTAATTGCCTTCAATGTCGATCACACCCCCATCTTCCCGGCGGTGGGTTATCGTGTGACCTATAAAGACCGCAGTGTCGTGATCACAGGCGACACGGTTTATACCGAAAGCCTGACCCATCATTCTATGGGTGCCGATGTCCTGATCAGCGAAGCCTTGAATCATGAATTTTCGCAAATGGTGGCCGAGGCTAGTCGGGATGTTGACAATAATATGTCTACCGTTGCGGAAGATATTCAGGACTATCATATTACCCCCGAACAAGCCGGGGTCGTGGCCAGAGACGCCGGAATTCCCTATCTGATCATCACCCATGTGTTGCCGCCAGTGCCTTCTCAAATATTGGTCAATCCCTTTTTAAGAGACGCCAGAGCAGTCTATGATGGTGAGCTTTACATGGCCAATGATGGCACTATGGTCAAAATCCCTGTGGATTCAGAAAAAATCACAATCGTAGAACTATTGGAGAAATAGAGGTGCAGCGATGAATAAAATAACGTATATCAAAGCCGTGTTGGTGGTTTTTGGCTTGCTCATCCTGAGCAGAATACCGGCTTTTATTAATGGCAGTTTGGATGCCATCACGATCGTATCCACAATCGTTGAACTCGGGTTTTTCATCTGGGGCTTATTGGTTCTGAGGAAATAATTACCTTCTCAAATGAAAAAAAACAATTACACTGATTATCCTGGGATTACTGGCTGCACTCCAGGGTGGAATGGTAGGCGGAATCGCTGCCGAATTTCTACATTTCATCGAGTGGGGACAGCACTGGTTATGGCATCAATTGACGCACGGTCTGCCACTCCAAACGCTGCTGCTAACCTCGCTGGGCGGGCTTCTGATCGGACTTTGCCAGCGCTATTTGGGTGATCATCCCAAAGAGATCCATGCCGCCATTGCAGAGATTAGCAACGCCGGACGCCTGGATTATTCTCACCTGCCACAGGGCATGCTGACAGCCAGCACATCCCTGATTTTTGGTGCCAATCTCGGTCCCGAAGCTGCCAGGAAACTCATCAACCAGGGCGAAACCCTTAAAGGAAGTGATGAATATTGCTGAAACGATCCGGTGAGCAGCTTTTACATTAAGGAAGGAAGCCAAATTTGATCTTAGATTCTTTGTTCCAAAAAATGGCTGAAAGGAAAACCTGATGTCAAAAATTAATAAAATAAATCGTAGAGAATTTCTAAAACTCGGTGGAATGGTAGCAGTATCGATACTTGCTATTAATAAATTTACAGAAATTGAAACCAATTCTCTCCTGGATCCACAAGATGCTCTTAAAAAAAACAAGATTAGCCCGGAGAAGATCATCATAGAGAAAGCCAGCGCTCAGATCACCAATGCTGATTTTTCGGTTGCCCTTGCAGGTGTCGCCAGAGATTCTGATGACCGGGTTCTGATTTCTGCCGTCAAAGACGCGGCGCAGGCTGCAACAGACTTTGCCTGGCTCTCAGAAGGAGATACTGTGCTGATCAAGCCTGCGTTGAACTCCGGTAATCCCTATCCTGCCACAACCAGTCCGATTGGTGTAAAGGCTATGGTTCAACTCCTAAAGGAAAAGGGAGCTGACCGCGTTATTGTGAGTGATATGGCCGGTATCGAGCATGTCAAACTCACCGAAGATAAATTGAAGGGAAGTACGAGAGCGCTTATGCAAGACAGTGGCTTAGCCCAAGCCGCGCTGGAAGCAGGTGCAGAACTTCATTTCCCAGAGGAATCAGGCTGGAAAGCCTTTTTTAAGGACTATCCAGTCGATGATACCAATTGGAAGCAAGGAATTATGATGCCGAAAATCATCCAGGAAGTAGACCATATCATCCTGATGCCCCGCTGCAGCCGCCACTTGCTCCTGGGAAATAGCCTCGGGATGAAGAACGCTGTAGGATATTGGCGAACAGACAGCCGCCTGGAATACCATAAGAATGCCTCCACAATCCAGGAGAAGACGGCGGACGCGAACACGGTGAAATGCTTGCGTGATAAACAGCGTCTCGTACTGACCACCGCAACCCAGATTCTCACCACGTTGGGACCTGATGATGGGTTCATCGCAAACCCGGATCCGGGTCTGGTTATCGCCTCGGAATCCATCGTGGCCCACGATATGGTTTCCCTTGCCTGGCTGCTTTTAAACAGACAGGCTATGTCGGATAAAGAAATAACTGATGCAAGAGATCCTTACAAGCATCAGTTTATCGTTGAAAATGTGAACCGTTTTGTGGTGAACCGATTAGGTGGTATTAAAGAAGCGGTGCACGCAGAAAAGTTGCTGCGAAATGACATTGACAGTATCTGGGATGATCGTGTTCTCAATCGTGCCTACGAGGTCTTTGGTGGCATCCCGGAGGTGAAACTGGTTGATGTCGGAGAGTCGGTACCCCAAGATCTTATTGAAGCGCTGGCTGGAATGGTTGCTCGAATTCCAACAAGCCAATAAATCATTTCTTAAAAGATCGGGTTCGCCATCATTGCCAACGGGCTGGTGCTGGTCTTTGCCGGGCGTGACGGCCACTGGACATGGTGAGGACTTTTGATAGGCATCCTGTATATCCTCTTTGGCATCATTGTCATCGCACATCCACTCGTAACCATAGGCGCACTGGTTTGGATATTTGCATTTTGGGCACTGGTAGCCGGGATTCTGGCAATTGTGCTGGCATTCAGGTTACGCGGATTGGCAAAATAGAGGCAGGATAAAGAAAATGAAGGCCTTGCTGGAATAGATAAGGCTGAGTTTCGTAAAAGGAGAACACACCACATGTGGAAAAATGTATGCACACTCACTCTGATTATCGTTTTATTATTGACAGGTTGTTCTGGCGTACCTAAAGATTCCCCCTGCATTGAGGGTGTTGATGTGGAGATCATGACAACAAAAGGGGGTGTGGAGTTCGTCCGCACACCGGATACCTGTTTCGAAAACTTGTCTGACTGGTCGTATGAGCCACAGTATGTCGAAATTGACGGTATGCGCCAGGCGTATGTCGATGAGGGTTCCGGTGAATCTGGCGAGACCATCTTAATGCTGCATGGGCAACCATCATGGTCTTATCTCTACCGCAAGATGATCCCTGTCCTCGTGGATGCCGGACATCGTGTGATAGTAATGGATCATCTCGGCATGGGGCGCAGCGACAAACCGATTGATCCCGATTACTATACCTTTCTTGACCATACTGAACGGCTCGAAGCCTTCATCCAGGAACTGGGACTAGAACAGGGAAATCTTACGATCTTCGTGCAAGATTGGGGCAGCCTGATCGGGCTAAAAGTGATTGGGGCCAATCCAGAATGGTTTGATCGCGTGGTCGTGGGAAATGGTTTTCTGCCAGAATTCGAGGAAGATGAAGTGCCCTTTAATAAGCCAGATAATCCAAACTTGACTCGTCAGTTAGCCCACTTCTCCCTAATCAATGCCCCAGCCCAACAAGAGCCACTCTATGATAAGGATGGCAATCGGACAGACGCGAATGGCCTGGACGCGAACGAAATCTTCGGCATATGGATCGACTATGCAAGGAATGATGAACGATTTGTTCCCTCTATAGTCGTGGAATCGCAAACGTACTTCCCGCTCACGGATGAAGAAGAAGCCGCATATGATGCGCCATTTCCGTCACGGCTTTTCATGGGTGGGATACGGGCCTTCCCGGGGCTTGTTTATCAACTTCCAGGCATTACACAGGAATCGTGGGAAGGACTTGCCACATTTGAGAAACCGTTCTTAACGATCTGGGGTAATAATGACCCTGGAAATCTGGGTCTGCCGGAAACGCAGCAGGCGCTGTTAGACAGAATCCCCGGTACGGAGGGTTGGGATCATGTGCGCCTGCCGGAAGCCAGCCATTTCCTACAGGATGACCAGGGCGAGGAAATTGCCAATCGCATCAACGAATTCATTGCAGCTACAGGGCCAAACTAATACTCACAATTTGAGTAGCAGCTACCTACTCAATTGATGAAATCGAGGAGAAAAAAGGAGAGCATCATGACCAAACGAAACCTCATTATCGGCAGCATAATCCTTATCATCGCCGTTCTTGTCATCGGCCTGCTCTTTCTGCAGGGCAACGGCACTGAAGCAGCCCTGCGCCGCACGATCATCAACAACCTCGAACAAGACAGTGAAACGGCATCTGAACTGCAGCGCACCGACCGGATCACGATTGTTTTGGTCGGCACAGGCAGCCCGCTTGCGCAAGCGGGTCCCCAGACCTCTACAGCTGTTTTTGTTAATGGACAATTCCTGTTGTTCGATGCCGGCAACAATACGCTGGATGCCATGAACAGCCTGAATTTTCCACTTTATGAATTGGATGCCGTTTTCATTACCCATTTTCACAACGACCATTATGCCGACCTGGGTGACGTGATGGAATGGTCCTGGATCTGGGGTCGGCGGCACATCCTGCCGGTTTATGGCCCCATCGGAATCACCCAAATCGTGGATGGTTTTCAATCTGCCTATGAACTGGAACGAAGCTTTCGTACCGCTCACCATGGCGAGGAACTCATGCCGCCAGAGTGGGCGCCATCCGAGCCGATCGAATTTGCCGCCCTTACCGATGATTCGGCGATCGTGGTTTACGAAAAGGATGGCGTCACGGTCAAGGCCTTTCGGGTCAATCATGCTCCGGTAGAGCCCTCCGTTGGCTATCGCATCGAATATGCGGGCAAGGTCGTCGTTCTATCCGGGGATACCGTACGCACCACTTCGCTGCTGGAACACAGCCGGAACGCTGACCTGCTCGTTGCAGAAGCGATGAACAAGGAGGTTGTGGGAGCCATAGAAGACATCAACCGGGAACTTGGATATGAAGGCCAGGCCAACATTCTCTTCGACATCCAGGATTATCATATGGATGTCAGCGATGTTGGTGCATTGGCTGATGAGGCGAATGTAAAGCGGCTGGCCCTCAACCATTTGGCCCCCAAACCTCAGTCACGTCGACAGGCGAATCTGTTTTTCCGAGATCCGGTTGCAGAACAGTTTTCCGGTGAACTATTTGTCGGTGAAGATGGGATGCAGATCGTAATCCCGGTTCCCTAAGAAAAAAAGAGATGCGGTGATGGTACAACAGTAACCATCCCAATTAACTGATTGCTCAAAATTTGCTAAAAACGGTAACAGCTTTAATCAGTCGCAGGAGAATAACATAGAAAATGCGTTAGAAAAAGGATAAAAAAGAATGATCGTTATCGCACAGTTATTGCGAGCCTTGTTCGTAGGCGAAGCAATCCCCATCAAGGTTTTTTCCCTGTAGAAAAATGGTCAAGAGAGACTGAAAATTTTTTATTCTCAGAGTATTGGATTTTTGGAAGGATTAGAAAAAAGTATGAAAATACATAGGTAATATACCTTCCTCATGGTTCAAATTTTCACCAATTATTTATTTAGTTTATCTCAAGTTAATCACACCCGACGCAATGATCTGCTCCACCAGCATCCCCTCACCCAGCGGATCGAGGTGGATGGCAGTGTTGGCGAAGTGTTCTTGGCTCAATCTACATGGCTTAATCAAAACAAGATGACGGGTAAATATAATTAAAAATTGATTTATTGAATCCCGCCCAGAAAATCAAAAGAAATTCGTTTTTGAAGAATTGAAATGAGTGCGAAGGTTTCACGCAGCCGGGTTTGATGAAGGTCAGCCATTTTGCCAAACTGAACACTATTATCAGCTTGTTGGCCTGAATCGATTTGCAAAATTTGATTTTTTACTCGCATCAGCATGACATACTCATACGTTGTTGACAATTCTTCATAAGTATTGGCTGAGATGATTCCCCGATTGGCAAGCATGTTCAATCGTTCAATGGTGTTGGTCTGTAAAATATTATACTTTAGGGCATAAAGGCGTGCAAAATTGACAATCGGCATGATTAAGTCTTTCAAGTTTATTTCACGTTCACTTGATTCGCCTGAACCCATGCCTAATAAACCACTGCTGAATCCGCGCGATGGCGATTTGTACTTTTGGGCTTGTTTGGCGAATAAATGGAAGAAATCACTCCGGTCTTGCAGTGAAGCACTAACGTGATTTCGCAGCGTTTGCACCAATTGTGTTTCGCCGTATACCAGCCTGAAATCTAAAAATATCGAAAGGTCAAGCATTTCTTGAGACTCAGGGGTGGTGATCCAACGATTAAAGTCCTTTTTCCAACTTTCAAGTGGTTTGCACCAGGCAGGGTTGCTCGACATCACCTTGCCCTCACAATAATTAATGCCAATCGCGTTTAATCCCTGTGAGACTTTTTGACCTAATTCAAGAAAATAGGGCTGATTTTCACCTTTGTCAAAATATATAATGCCGTTATCTTGGTCAGTTACCAAGGTCGGCTCCTGCCGGCCCTGACTTCCCATACCAATAAACGCAAATGCTGTAGGTGGAGGGCCTATTTCTTCAATCACCAATTGAATGATCCGTTCAGTTGAAGAATCAAAAATGGATGAAAGCAACCTGGTGGCATGGCTGACATTGTGACTGCTTTCTAATAACACCTTCACCACTTTTTGTTTTCTCAGATTGGTGCTGGCTAATTCTTCTATGGTTGTGGTTTTTGCGATTTCTTGTGTCAGAATGTAAGCGCCATACCGGGGGAATTGAGCAAGCATCTTTGAATCTACAAGGTTAACAACCTGACCGCTGTCATCCTCTACTGCCAGATGACGAACACCTTTTTCCTCCATTTTGATCATGGCCTCATAGATCATCGCACTCTCGTTTATACTCACAATTGGCGAAGTCATTACAGAATATGCAGGCTTGTTAAAATCCAATTTTTGAGAAATGACGCGTTCACGCAAATCGTGGTCGGTGATGATTCCCAGGGTATCACCATTGTCTGCGGTGATCAGAGCCGCCGACATGTTTTTCTTACTCATCAGACTTGAAACCTGGTGAATGGTTGTATTTATTTCGCAAGTTACAATGGCTCTTTCGAGTTTCGACAAGGGTTCATGGAAAAACAAAAGGGAAGCCTGCAGTTTATTGATTAACCCTTCTCGATCTGTTAGCAGTTTCTGGGTTTGAGTTACATCCTTGAGCAGCCCGGTAATTATGTAGGGTTGACCGGCTTCATCCAGCTCAAGGTTTGCCGAAAGCGCAACGTTCAAACTTTCAAAATTTCCGGGGTCCAGTTTCAATATCAAGTCATTTACTTGACCGTTTTGACGTAGTTTATGAATGAACTGATCAAACTCCACCGCATCATGGAACAGATCCGCCAAAGCCGGCTGTGCGCCTTCCGTTTTACATTCATCAGGCAGCAACGAATAACCGGCAGGGTTAATCTCCAAAAAGACGCCTCTCCGCACTGCCCTGGCCCTGAACACACCGACATCAATACTATTTACTGCTTTAGATAACCCATCACTGGCAATCAAAATTGATTGGTGGGCAATATCCCTGGCAAGAAGAATGAAACCATTTTGATTGACATATTGGATGGGATTGAGCATTAGGATGCAATCGACAAGCTGTCCATCTTTATTTTGCAAATAGCCATCCACAGCTTTGCCAAAGGTAATTTTATTTGGGTCCGTCTGGGTGACATTTTCCCAAATTCCTTGATTTTCCACAGACCGGGGTAATATGTCTTCCAAATCCAGAAACGGCAGTTGAGATTCAGAATATCCGATCATGTTTATAAAAGTAGAATTCGCATAACGGCATCTGTTATCAATCACCAACAAGGTTCCCTCGGTCATTGTTTCGATTACCGAATGATAACGTTCAGTCGATTCTTTTAATTCATCCAATACGTCTTGACGGCCTTTTTCTATCTGTAAAGATTGTTGAAGCACATAAAGCAGTAGTAAGATGATGATGACAGAAACAATTACTGAGGTTGTGGTGATGTCCTTTTCGATTTTGGCAATTTCCAGGTTTACATCATCAATGTAGATACCCGTGCCAATGATCCAGCCCCAGGGTTCAAAAAGCTTTACAAAAGATTCTTTGGGTTCCAGACGGTCTGGGTCATCCTTCCACTGCCACACATAGTCGATGTAACCTTCACTCTGACGTTGAACCAGGTTAGAAAACTCAACAAAAATTCTCACACCCCGGGCATCTTTGAAATCCAGCAAGTCTTCTCCGTTCAACTCTGGCCGATACGGATGCATAATCATGGTGGGCTTGAGATCCTGAATCCAAAAATAATCTTTATCTTCGACGCCATAACGCAATGATTGAACCCGGTCTATTGCAAAGGCTTGAGCTTCTGCACGAGACATGCTGCCAGACAGCTCTTCTTTATGGTAAGAAGTGAGAATACTGATGGCTGAATTCGTTAATTCACGAATAAGTTCACGCTTTCGATCAAGCAGCGTGTTTTCAAATGATGGAATGACAAAAACCCAAATGGCAGCCAGAAAAAGCGCAATGGCAAAAAATGTAGGCAAAAATATTCTTAAGATGAAGGTTCGTTTTTGAAAATGATGATGCCGCTCTGGCGGCTTGAAGGGTGCAGATTGTTGCCCAGGCAGATTGGCTGAATTTGATTTTGTGGTTCCAAAAAATCCCTGACTCGAAAATATCTTTGAACGCAGTTTCACCCACCGCTCACGCTCTATCTCAATTGAGGGGTTGTGCATTTTAGAGTGAAAGTCTGTGCCTGAACACACCAGCATTTCTTCATCGTCGGCACAAGCCAGCATTATATTTTGATCGGCCTGTGAGTGTTCAGCATAGATTGCTTCAATGCCATCCAGACCCAGGGCTTTGAGTTTCTTGATTATCGGAATTAGTTTTTCAGGTTGATTATCAAGTGTTAAAGGGTGTGCCAGAAAGACACATCCACCCGCCTGATGGATGAGTCTGATGCCATCCCTGGTTTCGATTGCCCCCGATTGGACATTGTTGCGATGGCTGAGTTTGTCTGCGTCAATTTGATTGGTGCTTCTTTTGCGCATTGATCCGGCGATGCTCACATTATCAAGCACCTTGTGCTGGCGGATGGAGAGCATGGTACTGTTCAAATCAGGGTCATCAACATTGAATCCATAACCCAGAAGATGGACTTCCTGTCCATCGAGGAAGGTGGTAAGTTCAACACCTGGAATATACTCGACCCCCACTTTTTTTAGTGCAGCTTGGAATCTTTGCTGGCCTTCAATGCTGTCATGGTCTGTGAGCGAGGCATAACGCACATTATTAGCAGCCAACATTTCAGCCAAAGCCTCAGGCGTGAATTCGCCATCGCTAAACATTGAGTGACAATGCAAATTGACCAAAATATTTTGCGTCATGTGTTAAGTTTACAACTCTTTTGTGAGATAAACAGCAATAAGCCAAAAACTAAGCGCAGAATATACCATATAAAAAAAGAGACTGAATGTTCGTGAACAGGAACATTCAGTCTCAATTATTAATTATTCGATTTCTTTTTTCTTCTGTGTTAACAGTGAGACGACAACAAGGGTGATGAAACTCAACGGGATGGATATAATGCCCGGATTATTGAGGGGCACAGGTGCATCCAACGGATTTCTCCCATAGAGTGTATAGAGTTCCGGTGATAATGCAATCAGGATCAGTGAGGACAAGATACCAATCGTGATTGAAGCCGCGATACCTTTTGCAGTGGTCTTCTTCCAAAACAACAGCATGACAATGGCAGGCAAGTTGGCTGAAGCTGCAACTGCAAAAGCCAATCCAACAAGGAAAGAAACATTGATTCCCTTGAATAGGATTCCCAACAAAATGGCAACGCCGCCAATCGCAAAAGCGGTGATTTTTCCAGCCCGCACTTTTTGTTGGTCGGTCATTTTGATCTTCAGATAGCGATCGAAAATATCGTGGGCAACAGCGCCAGAAGCAGCCACAATTAATCCACTGACAGTACCGAGGACGGTGGCAAAGGCAATGGCAGATATAATCGCAAACAAGATCTCACTGAATGACCTGGCCAGTAAGGGCGCAGACATATTGCTGTCTGCCGGATTGATACTGCCATTAATTGCTGCGCCAAGACCCATAAACAAGGTAAGGATATAGAAAAATCCAATGGCCGCAATGGCAATGATGGTCGATTTTCTGGCACTGGCGGGGTTAGGTACCGTATAGTAGCGGATCAAAATATGCGGTAACGCTGCCGTTCCAAGGAAGAGTGCGATCATCAAAGAAAGAAAGTCCAGTTTCTCAAGACCGGTGCCTTCAACCTTAAACTTGAGCCCGGGCCGCATAAACTGGTCTCCGGTCACAAGTTGGGGATAGTAGACCGTTACTTTTTGGTTTGCACTATCGACAAAATTAGCGGTTTTCCATGTTCTAAAAATAGTATCTTTATCACTTAACTTGGCCAGAAAACTGAACACATTGAGTTTTCCGGTTTCTACGTTTCCTTCTCCGTCGATTTTCTCGAGGTTTCCAACCATTCTCAGCGTATTGGATTCAGATTCGATGGCGCCGTTGATCCACTTACCATCAGCCTTAACGACGGTTGATTGCGTTTCGTGAAGGACGATTCCTGATCCAGTTTCTGAAACATACCACCAGGTCTCCAGGCCTTCAGAAGAGAGATTAACAAATTTATAACCTCCCTTGATCTCTTGTTGGTCTAAAACAGTATATTGTGGATCATCAACCACTATTTGATCACCGCTGATTTGTGCAGAAAGATCTGCATAACGATGAAACTCTACCGTTCCGCCCTGGTCGGGTTGTGTCGATAAACCTCTAACGACCACAGCCCCCACAAGGATTGATGAGAAAACGATTAAGAGTAACCCCTTAATAAATTGCACGTAAGTTGTAGATGCCATGCCAGCGGTGGCAACGATCGTAATCACAATCGCACCCACCATGATCACTCCCCATGCGTGAGGCAAACCTAATAACGGCTGCACCAAGACACCGGCACCAACCATTTGAGGGATGAGATAGCAAATAGAAACAACGAGGGTGCTGATAGCCGCAGTAAGCTTGATCCCGCGTGAGTTGTAATTGGCATCCACGGCATCGGTAAAGGTGTATTTACCAAGACGTTTGAGTGGTTCAGCCACCACAAACAAAGCCACGATCCAGCCTGCCAGGTAACCGATTGAATAAAGAAAGCCGTCAAAACCCAGGGTTGCGATCATTCCACAGATACCGAGGAAGGATGCAGCAGATAAATAATCACCCGCAAAGGCAATACCATTCACGCCCCAATGGATGTTTCCACCGGCAGCATAATAAGCTTTGGATGTCTTGGTTTTGTTACCTAAAAACAGAGAAAGACCTATTACAAAAAATACAAAAACAAGGAAAATCGTGATCGCCATGGGTTATGCCTCTCCAGTGGATTCTTCTTGTTTCTTATAGAAAGTTTCTTTTTTATGACATAAGAAATCGTAAATTAAGGCTTCAATCAGGGCAAATATAATGAGGGCAAAACCATACACCGTCACCAGGTTTAACCCAGCAAAGATGATCATTCCCATGGCTTTTGGGAAAATCAGATTTATTGCCACAAATATTGCATAAAAAAGCATATAAACAATGAACATTCTTACCCCCAATTTGATCTTATAGGGGCCGGATGGATCTTTTGCTGCGGGTGTGGCTGGTTCATGAAGCATTGGGCATCTCCTTTAATAAAATAATAGTTGGGTTTCATGTCCAAGAAACGAGTACAGTCAACTTCCGCGTAAACCTCCTGATGATAATCACTATTCAATAACGAACATGAATAATGAAATCAATTTATTAGTATTCTCATTTATCTGAACCAATGTAGTAGATAACACTAAAAAAGTGTCAGAGAATCGCTTATTGAAATAGTATACATAATTTGGAATCGATTTGTTCCACCCAGATTCTATTCTCGCAACAACAATTTCTGCCCAAAAAGGTAGTTTACCTATAAACGAAAATCCTCAATATTGATTTTACCGGATACGCCCGTAAAGCCCCCATATTAATATATGGGGATATAAAGGGCGCTACTGAGAAGCAGAAAAGAACTTTGCATTATACAGTGCTTGCTTGTATAATATAGAACATGAGTACTATTAGTCCATTTAAAAGTTCCAGCAATATTGTGTATTCCTGTAAGTATCATATTGTATGGTGCCCAAAGTATCGCCGCAAGGTGCTTGTTGATGAAGTTGCTGTCAGACTGGAAAATATAATTCGCGAAACGTCTGCGGAAAAGCAAGTAGAGATCATTGAGATGGAGATCCCGCCTGATCACGTCCACTTGCTTTGCGAAATACATCCGCAGTATGGCGTACATTTGTTTGTACGATTAGTTAAAGGACGAAGTTCCAGACTATTGCGGCAGGAGTACAAGAGTCTGCGCACCCGCTTGCCGACGTTGTGGACTAATTCGTATTTCATAACAACTGTTGGTGGTGCTCCACTTGAAATAATTAAGCAATATATCGAGAACCAAAAGAGAGTATGAATGCCTTCGTATCGTAAAGCGCAGACAGCTTGTGTGGTTAGAATAATTCCATTGCGTGGGTTGAATAAAACGCAAATGGCGTTATGTTCTTCGCTCCGCCGAGAAGCAGGGCGATGTTGGACAGATATACTTCATGCTCATATAGAAAGTAGGAGTGGTAAGTGGCTGAAATGTGGCGATCTGGAAAAGCTCGCCAAAGGGATGTACACGCTTCACTCACAAACCATTCAGGCATTGGCTCAGAAACTTGATGATAACTGCAAGACTGCCCGTCAACTACGAAAGAATGATCCCGAAGCACGATACCCGTACAAAGACAAATCATATCAGACTGTGATCTGGAAAGATCAAGCGATCAGGATCGTAAAAGGGAAGATCGTTCTCCCCAACGGACGCCAGAACCCGTCCCTCACACTCTCACTTCCTGCTGAATACCATGATTGTGATATTCGCAAAGCTGAATTGACCTGGCGTGCAGATCACTATGAATTATGCATCACCATCGATACTGGCATCCTCATCCCGCCACTGCTAGAAGATGGTAAAACGGTTGGGATTGATCTGGGGGAGATTAATATTGCTGCAGCGGTAACTGAAGAGGGTGAAGGACTCGTGATCAGTGGCAGGTATCTAAGGTCCATCAACCGATTGCGGAATAAACGGTTGTCTGCCTATCAGAGCTTGATTGACCGATGCAAAGATGGATCAAAACGGCAGCGGAAGCTGCTCAAAAACAAAAGAAAAGCGTCCACCAAATACGAGCGCCAGCAAAGGGATGTTCTACACAAAGCCAGCCACCAGCTGGTCAACTTCTGCCGGGAACAAGGTGTATCCCAAATCGCAGTGGGAGATGTAAAGAATATTCAAACCGGTGTAGATCTGGGAAGAAAGACTAATCAAAAGATCAGTCAGTGGCCGCACGGTCAGTTTGTGAAATATATCAGCTATAAAGCTCGGAGGTTGGGTATCAGGATGGACCAGATACCTGAAGATTATTCGACTAAAACATGTTCGGAATGTGGACAAGTATTAAAGAACGCACCACGCGGGCGAGAATATGTCTGTCCGGGCTGTGGTGCCAGGTTGAGTAGAGATGGGAACGGTGGAGCCAATATTTGCTCCCGCTTCTTGTATGGCGAATATGCCAGGATACAGATCAACCAATTAACGTATCTCCGGCCTTTAAAACGGAGTAGAGCTTATGACACAAGCCAAAGTTGCTCATCTTTGATGAGAACCCCCTGTCTTTAGACATGGGGAGTGTCAGTAACCAATATTGAGGAAAATAATCACTGAAGTTTGATTTAGCTATACTTATAGCACTTTACTTAGGAAGATCTTTGTGCGTTCTTCCTTGGGTTGTGTGAACAGAATTTCGGGCGGAGCTTCTTCAATAATCAACCCTTCATCCATGAGTATCACCCGATCAGCAGCCGCTTTGGCAAAACCAATTTCGTGAGAAACCACAACCATGGTCATGCCTTCTTTTGCCAAATTCATCATAACGTCCAGAACCTCCTGGATCATTTCTGGGTCCAGTGCAGAGGTTGGTTCATCAAACAACATGATCTTGGGATTCATTGCAAGCGCGCGCGCAATGGCTACACGCTGTTGCTGCCCGCCTGATAATTGACCCGGAAAATAATCTGCCTTTTCAGGGATACCCACCTTTTCCAAGAGCTCGCGTGCAACTTTAACAGCTTCAGAATAACTTCGTTTGCGAACTATTTTTTGAGCCAGAGTAATGTTGTCAATTACCGATAAATGCGGAAACAGGTTGAACTGTTGGAAGACCATGCCAACTTCAGTTCGAACGGTGTTAATATTTTCGGCACTATCAAGTGGAATTCCATCCACCACAATCTGGCCATCATTAAACTCTTCAAGCCGGTTAATGCAGCGCAGCAAAGTCGATTTACCCGATCCCGATGGACCAATGATGACAACCACTTCCCCGCGGTTTATATCCAGACTGACGCCTTTAAGAGCATGTACTGCGCCAAAACGTTTATGCACATCATTAATGTGAATGATTGGCGTCATGAAGATTTCTCCATTTGTAATTTTCTTTCCAACCAGGTGACCGCCCTGGCTGCCAACAGCGTTAAGACCAAATAAAGAAGCGCCACCATAACCCATGTTTGGATGGGAATAAAATTAGCTGCCATGAACTCCCTTCCTCGGCGAGTCATATCCGCTACAGCCACAACTGATACCAGAGAGGAATCTTTTAGCAATGTAATGAATTCGTTCCCTACTGGCGGTAGAATGACCCTGATAGCTTGCGGCAAAATAACATAACGCATTGCCTGGAAGTAAGTCATTCCCAAACTTCGGGCAGCCTCCATTTGACCTTTAGATATACTTTGGATTCCGGCACGATAGACTTCACTCAAATAAGCACTGTAGCCAAAAGTCAAACCTAAAATGGCCATCGAAAGTGCATCTGCACGATAATTAATCATGGATTGTATATTAAAATAATGTCCTAATTGCTGCATGACTGATGGAAATGCAAAGTACCAAAAAATCAATTGAACCAGCATGGGAATGCCGCGGATTACTTCAACATAAACAGTGGCCAATCCCCTTACAAATGCAACTTTGGATAACCTTCCCAAAGCCACAAATAATCCAAAAATCAAAACCAGCAAAAAAGAGACACAGGTTATATATACTGTGGTCCAAATGCCTTCACGGACAAATAAAAAAATGCGTTTGTAAGGATCAGGTTGTGTAAAAATAAGAAGTAAAATAAGGCCAATAACGGCCAAAACCATAATCCACCAGCGGTCAAAATATTTGCCGCCAAAGACCTTGTTTCTTTTGTCTTCTACCTTTTCCATGTGTAATCCCTAGAGTGATAAATTAAAAAATCTGCGGGGGAAATCCCCCGCAGATCATTTTCTTGTTCTTATTTTATGTACGTTCCAGCCAATTCTGCGACAAACCCGGATTCGATTAATTCGTTTAATGCGGTATCAATTTTTGTTTGAAGATCAGCATTATTCTTACATATGGCAATACCATATTGCTCATTATTCAGAATATCACCCACTGCCTTGATCTTTTCAGGATTGGCAGCGATATAACCCATCGCCAAAGGATTGTCAGCAATCACTGCATCCACGCCTTTGTTGGCCAATTCAAGAAAAGCGAGTTCATAAGAATCATAAGGTTTGTATGTAACTCCCTCAATTTCCTGGGCAGTCATCTCACCTGTTGTACCAAGCTGCGCAGCCACTACTTTACCTATTAAATCATCAATTCCAGTAATGTCAGTCGTTGCGGTGTTCACCACTACCACAAGACCGGCATCCAAATAGGGTGCTGAGAATAACATCGCTTGTTTTCGTTCTTCACTGATGCTGATGGCGGCGATTGCAGCATCATATTGGCATTCTGAAAGACCTGCTAAAACAGAATCAAAGGGAACATTAACCCATTCAAATTCAAAACCTGCTTTTTCAGCAATTGCATTCATCAAGTCAATATCAAATCCAACCAGGTCACCAGCGTCATTGGTATATTCAAAAGGGGCAAATGTAGCATCAGTGGCGATCTTGATCGAAGCGGGCTTCGAACAAGCAGCAAGAACCATGGCCATCACAAGCATTAGAGCAATTAATACCAGGCTATTTTTTTTCACTCTTTTCTCCTTTGGTTTCAATTTAATTAAGATTTAATTAAAATCTGAAAACTAATTATGGATACTTTTTTAGAAAAAGTCAAATCACTAAATCTTTTTTTCGAAACAATTAATTACAACCTCTGGATACGTATACCTTTATTGAAAAGAATTGGTTCGATCTCCCCTTCGATGGCAGAAGTATACGTTATATAATATTTTTTTGCAGGTTTAGTATTGAAAAATGCCCGACTCAATGATCTTCTCCACAAACATCTCCTCTCCCTGCGGATCAAGATGGATAGCGCTATTGGTGAAGTGTTCCTCGGGTACAACATCCCACAGGTCGAGGCAGACCCAGGCGTTAATGGCACAATTCTCACCTAAAGCCTGGCGGTACTGGTCATAGACCCAGCGTGGATAGTAGAAGTTGTATCGTATGTCGCTGTTCTCACCTGTGCTCACCAACATGGGTTCGTTGATAAGAATCAAAGGCACCTCTCCGGCGATATCAACACCAGCCCGAATAACATCAAAAGCAAGCCCCTCTTCAGGGATCACTGGGGGCACCCAATCGTGGAAGGACTCATCCGCTTCGAGGTCGCGGGCAGCACGTTCGTAGTCAGACGGGTAGGTCTGATCCACTCCCGTCGCGGACCACATCACCCCATAAAACTGCAGGCGCAGCAAGTCAGCCAGCGCGCGGCGCTGCCCAATGATGGTTTTATCCCGGAAAGAGGTTTCATCCTCCAGGGCAATAAGATTGAGACCATTCTCGCTAATTATTCTGGCTACACGCTGCGTGTTGTTTGCCACAATAGGCGATAACAACTGCCGTTCACGCGGAAAGCTCTCGAGTGTTACCGGCCAGAGGATCAAATCAGGCTGATACTGCATGGCATACTCAAGAATCATTACATCTTTGGTCAGAGAGAGGGTCGGGTAGCCCAGGTTGTAGACACGCACCTCTTTGCCGCTTGCAGTCTTCAACCCTGCTGAATCCAGCTTCCCCGCCAGAGTATCTTCGGGTTTTAGCAGCGTTCCCCAGGTAGAAGAATCGCCGATCACAAACACACGATATTCGTTATCAAGTTTCGGAGGTCCATCCAATTTGAGTGAGGAGAACATGGCATCCAGATCATACAGACTGAGGTTGTATGAACGCGCAGAATCTTCTCCGAATGGCAGGCGATCACGACCCTCGAAAAGCATATTATATGAAGAGAGCTTACCCAGAGAAGGGTTGAAAACCGCCCAGACCAGGTTAATGATAGCGAAGAGCAGCAACCCTTTGATCAAGACATTACGCAAGAAGCGGGGAGTGATCATTTAAGCTCCCATTCCGAAAAGGCGGCCAAAGACCTGCAAAGAGAGATCCGTTGAAGGCAGGGCAAACCACACCCAACCCAGCGCCACGAATTGAAAAGTTAAAAGGGTGGTGAAAAGGGTCACAACATTATTCAAGGACGGGTTCTGCTGGATGCGCGCCGAAAGCGGTTTTGTCCAGTCAGACCAACGGTTTTGGATGAAGATACCGAGGCCATGCCAGAGCCCCCAAAGCACAAAGTTGATCGTGATGCCGTGCCACAATCCGATCAAGGTCATGGTGGCCAATTGGGTGATCAAAATAACTGCCCAAACCGGCACAGGATTCTTGCTTGAACGCAGTGCGCGCGTGAGCGGATTGAAGAAGTAAGCCCTGAACCACTGGGTGAGCGTCATGTGCCAGTTATTCCAGAATTGAGTCAAATTGGGCTTCGAATAGGGGGCATTGAAGTTTTCGGGTAGTTTAATCCCTAGTAATAGTCCCATGCTGATGGCAATATCGGTATAACCGCTGAAATCAAAAAATATCTGAAAAGCGTAGGCATACACCAACACCCACGCCCAACCAGTTGAGGTGATTTGCCCTGCATTGACCGTATTGAGAGCGATCATCGCCAGCAGATCGGCAATCACAAATTTTTTCAGCAGGCCGATCACCAATCGTTTGGAGGCTGCACCAAGAACCTCTGCGGATGGGATGAAAGGCTGGCGCAAGTCTTTGATGAAGCGCTCACTGCGATCAATCGGTCCGGCGCTGATCGCTGGAAAAAAGAGCATGTAAATGAAATATTCGTCTAGCGCCATAGCGGGCAGACGTCCGTTTTGGCGGTCACGCAGGGTGTGGATCAGGCGAAAGGCAATATAACTGAATCCCAGCCAGCGCAAATCCAGTGCGGAGGCCAGCTCGCGAGATTGTCCACCCCACAGTCGCAGAAGGCCGCTCAACCATTCGGTGAGGACGGGCAGTTTGAGCGCTGCGAAAATGACAAGGAGAATGGTAACTCCTACAATATAAGGAAGAGATGACTTGCCTTTCAACAATATGTATGAAAGGAACAAGACCATCGCAACAACCAACAACACCATCAAGACATTAAGCGTTTGCGGCGGACGTGAAGGGGTGATGATTCCGGTCATGCCTGAATAACGCGTGAGTGCAATCACCAGCACCGTGCCAATCACCAACGCTCCAGTGATCAGAGTTGCACGGGGGTTGCGCTCCTCCGGTTTGGAGGTCAGCATCCAGCCTAAAGCAACAAGAGCAAGCGTCGCAACCGGCAGCCAGAAATCCAGTCCGCGGATGGGCAAAGCGGGCTGAAGCCAAAAGATCACCCCTGTGCTGAGCGCCAGCAGCAGGGGGTTTCGTAATTTGTGTGTACGGTCAAACTTGGAAAAAATGAAAATGGCGAGTGAGAACCCAACCAGAATGAGGATGTTGATCAGCGACATCTAAAACCCCTGGTAGATCCACAAAGGTGAACTGTCAGCAGTCACAATAACCAACAGCACCAGGGCAATGGCCAAAACCAGCGCCCACACGTTCTCTTTGGAGAAGATGCGGCGCAGCAAACTATTTCTCTCCGCACATCAGCCAGTCACCGGTGGAGTTTGTGGCTATGAAGATTTTATTGGAGAGATCAAAGTCAAATTTCTCAGCGCCATATGACGCCGTCAGTGAACCTGTGCAAGTGACGTCAGCTTTATCACCTGTGTTGTTGGTTGAAGAACAAACTAGATCAGAAAGTTCAAGATCAACTGAAAGAAAAGAATCCATAGTCGAAACAGCAATAGCTTCATACTCTGCGCAAGAGAGGCTGCTTACCGCAGCATTGTTTTTTGAGGCCAGAGCTTTCCAATAAGTTTCGATGGCAGCAGCGGGTAAATCGGCTTTTTGTGTGCAAGCGCTCAATAACAGCGCAGCTAAAATCGTAGTAATGAGAATGATTCTCCAGGTTTTTGACATTTTTGACTCCAAGTTTATTTATATGAACAAGTGATTATACTGCTAATTATAGGTCTCTCCCCTCGAGAACCATTGAAATAGCCCCGGTGATTTGAGTAATAAAACCATCAGGCAGCTCCCCCATGCGCTTGATCAGCCTGGCAGTTGAAACTGAACGCACCTGCAATGCATCTGCTGCCATCGAGGATTCCAGCCCACTGTGCAGCACAGGAGGAAGGCGAACCATCCACGGTGCGGAGGCATAACCCTCCTTCCAGGGAGTGAGTGGTACAACAACCTTGAGCGGCAATGCTCCCATCGCGTCACTCGAGAGGATCACCACCATGCGCGTATCTCCCTCTGAAGAAGCCAGAGGTTTCGCCATGGACATTTGCCACACCTCGCCGCGGAACATCAGCCCTGCCCCTGCATGAAGAAGTCCTCGCTATCCAGTTTGGAATAGCCGACCAGGTCGCCATCCGAATAATAAGCCTCAGAAAGCAATAGGGCTGCCTCGGCCAATTTTTTTTGTCGTTGGGAATGCAAACCAGCAGATACCCATTCACGCAGCAATGCAGAGACACTCTTGCCCTGCTCTTCTGCCAGTTGAGTCAGCGCTTTAAGCTGTTCAGGTTCCAGAAGTACTTGTGTGCGCACTAATAGTTCTTTTTTCATACATCATTATTATACATCATTTTCTATAATAATAATACTACTTTTTATACATCTCTAATTATCACAAAAATTATGCAGCATAATGAAAAATTTACTTGCAAAGTGATATTTGTTAATTGCATTTCGCAACTATTTTTGATACAATGAATTCATCCGTACTTAATCTTCATTCTCAAGGAGCCTCATATGGACGACCGTAACAGGTATATGCTCAAGGGCAAGCTAACACGCCGTGGTTATGATTGGTGGTGGCATTCATTGGTAGCCATTAATGCAAAAACAGGTCAAAAACAGCCTTTCTTTATCGAGTACTATGTGATTAATCCTGCCCTTGGGGGGGATAAAGTTATTGCGGGGCAACTGCCCGAAAACAAGGCAAAAGGCATCAAACCCTCCTATGCCATGCTCAAGGCAGGCCGTTGGGGCACCCCTGATGGCCAACCGGCCACCCAGATTCACAACCTCTATCCCATCACTGCCTTCAAAGCCGACTTCACTAAAATGGAAGTCAGCATCGGAACTCACACCGCCAACGAAACCCACCTCAAGGGGTCCGTCAAACTGAGCCAGGAAGAAGCCGCTGCCCACCCGGAATACATGTCAGACGCTGGCGAAATGAGCTGGGATCTGAAAGCCGAGAAAGTACTGCCCTATAGCGTTGGTTTTGGCACCTCCCCCTTCTTTATCAATATCAATGCCTTCCAGATGTACTGGCACGCCGCAGGCATGTATACCCGATACAGCGGCACCATCACTTTTAATGGTGAACTCTACAATGTTGAACCCGAAACAAGCTGCGGTTATCAAGATAAGAACTGGGGCGGCGATTACACCAGCCCGTGGGTGTGGCTGAACTGCAACAACTTCACCAGCCGCTCAACCGGCAAGAAACTGGCCAAGACTGCCCTGGATTGCGGCGGGGCGCAACCGGTGGTCTTTGGCGTCAGTCTGCCCCGGCGTATGCTCATCGCGTTCTATCATGAAGGTGAATTGTTTGAATTCAACTTCTCCAAAATCTGGACCAATCCGCATCAAGTCTTCGACTGCCCCATCACCAAGGATTTTGTGGGCTGGAATCTGACGGCCTGGAATAACAAAGGCAAGATCGAAATCCACTTCAAGTGTCCGCGAGAGACGATGCTCAATGTCAATTATGAGAACCCCGACGGCAATAAGCGCCATAATGCCTTATGGAACGGTGGTTATGCATCGGGTTCTGTCACCCTGTGGCGCAAGGTCCGCGGCGAGTATGTTAAAGTGGACGATTTCGACGGCGACCTGGGCGGCTGTGAATACGGTGAGTATGATACATAAAATTCGTTAACCACCAAAAACACGAAAATAACAAAAAGCACAAAAAAAGACCTTGAAGATACTTTCCCTTCAAGGTCTTTTCAGTGTTCCTAATAATGATACCTGGCTTGCAAGAAGTCTATCCGCTCGTCGCGGACCAGGTAAACAAGGCGGTGTTCGTTATTGAGGCGTCTTGACCAGGTGTCGGGTGCAATAAACTTGAGCGGTTCAGGTTTTCCGATGCCTGAAAATGGATCGCGCAGGACAGCCTCCACCAACTCTAAAACACGCAGCGCCATCTTGCGATCAGTCTGCACCCAATAACGCAGGTCTTCCAGAAATTCAGGCTGAAAAACTGCGATGCGATTCTTTTTAGTCAAGCCCAACCTCTTGGCGTAAGGTTTCACGGGTCATTGTATGCCCTTCCGCTTTGAGGGCGCGTCCAAGGGCAGTAAGTAGACGATCGGCATTGACCGGTGAGCGCATTAAATAAGAAGACTCCATCAAGCTCTGCAGTTCAGAAGCAGCGATCAGGGCAACATCCTCTTCTCCGCGGCGCTGAATGATGATCACTTCGCGATTGTGAGTAGCTTGATCCATCAGTTTCGCCAATCCATCTCGGGCCTGGGTGTATGTGGTTTGAATGGTCATTTCTCTCCTAACAATAATCCTGTACAGAATTACTGTACATGTTAAATCTTGTGTTGTCAAGGTCTAAACAGCCAATTCAATCTCAATAATTGTTGTACAATTATTGAGATGCTAAACCAGCAACTGATCCTTCCGCATAAAAAGATTAACTCATTCTGCCAAAAGTGGAATGTGGTTGAATTTGCTTTGTTTGGTTCGGTTTTGCGATCTGATTTCAACCAGTCAAGCGATGTGGATGTTTTGGTTACCTTTGCACCAGACAGCCAAACAAGTTTGTTTGATTTAGCCCAAATGCAGATTGAATTACAAGAGATCTTTAGCCGACCGGTTGACCTGGTTGAAAAATCATCACTAAAAAACCCTTATCGTAAGTCTGAGATTATTGAATCTGCGCTAATTGTCTTTCAATCTGAAAATCAACTATAGAGAGACGATAGCTATCTTTTTATTATCCCCCGCTTGAGCGGCACCCACCAGGTGAAGCCGAAGATCAGGTTCATCACCACTATACGCATTGTAGAAAGTCCCTTGTCGCGGCCAATTTTCAGTGCCGTCTTCAACTCAAAGAGGTGCAGCACGAAGAGCGCCGCATACAACCCCCACCCTATTGCAGGCTGGTTGAACGCATACCCCCCGCCGATCAGCAGGATGTACAACAAGATCGTAGACGCTTGCACCAACAGCCAGAAGGCAAGCTTTTTGTTCATTCTCTCTCCTTATGGCAAAAATGTAGCCAAAATGCTGCGGTTCTCGTCCGCGCACAGGCTGCGGATCTCGGCTTTGGATAGTTCGGGATACGGCTCAAAGATGAAATCCAATTCTTTCTCATCTGCGGAGAGTTCGCGGGTCTCGTAAAGCCGGTCGGCATGCGCCAGCGGAATGTCAATCCTCCGCCCCGTGCGCAGGTTCTTCTTGCGCCCTTCACATACCGCAAAAGTATCCAGCAGCGCCGGGATGAGATAATGGTTTTTGGGCGTCATCACCGTGCAGAAGGTATTGGTCATCTGATGCACGAGCATGTGCGGAGAGTTCGGAAAAGGCATGCAGCCGTCAATATGGCGGGTCACAATGTTCTTGAGTTTATCGGTGCAAGTGCCTATGGCCAGTTTCTTGCCTTTGAGGTTGGCGATATCTTCAAGTGTGTAGGGTTTGCCGTCGCCGTCGTAATACAGCACCTTGCCGTCATACTGCAGCCCTGCACCAATGATCAAGGTAAAGGTGCTGCTGCGCGGCTGCCCCTCATAATACATGTAGTCAAACGCCACGCGCGTAGTGGCCAGGCATCCGCCGCGGCAGACATTTTCCATTTCACATACTTTATCAGGGGCAAGTGAACCATCTGCGCAAGGCTTGGGTTCGCGACCTTTATGATGCCCCACCAGCACGCGCACATTGGGGAAGTTGCTGCGCATCCATTTGCCTGTCAAAGACGGGTCAGCCGGTTTGTAGTGCGTCACCACCTGCTCCCCCACCACCTCCACCTGCGGATCATTGAATCCATTCTCGTCGGCTATGCGCATCAACGCAATACTCTTGGGGTCAAAGCCCATCATGCGCGTTGCCACCCTATCCGTTTCAACCGCGTGGTTGCCGCTGACGATCACCCGGCTCTGCACGGGTTCCACCGGTGCCGGGCAATTGCCCTCCCCACCCACCAGACCGTCAATCACCACCAGATCCGGCTTGAACAGGTGCAGCATATCCACCAACTTTTGGTCGATGGCATGGTTGTGGTTGCGCAGCCGCAGGTTATAGGGAATGGTGCCCATGGCGTTTTTGAATCCGAGGGTCACCCCGGTGTAAAGGTTGGTTTTCATCTTGGGGATGGAGATATAAAAAGCTTCATGCCGCGCCACTTCGCTGAAGATCTGGGGTACGACGATCTCGCGCATCACTTTGGCCTTGGGCAGCAGATAACGATCCACCGGCTGCATTTCGAGCACCATCAATTCCACGCCGCGAAGCTTCGCCAGCCGGTCCAACCCGGTGGCCTTGAAAGCCGTCGGGGTCGGAAAGCCCTTGCCCGAAGATTCGACAATCACAATCTTGTCGGTGTACTGTTTGAGAAAGACCACCACCGCATCAATCACCCGCGGATCGGTGGACTCGGGATAGTCGCTGCCCACCATGCCCAGGTTGTGAAAAACCGTCACCAGGTTGGGTTTGATGACCACTTTCTTGCCGCGCATCTTCTCGGTGAAGTGCACGCGCGCATCCAGGTCGGTGAGGTTCTGGGTCACCGCCGCGTTGATGGCCTGGATGTCTTCTCGCGCATCGTAAGCGGATGTGCCGTACTCTTTAGCCAGACAGACAAAATCCCTGGTGAAATCCAGGGGTTTGGCGCGGGTGATCATCACTACGCTGGGGGCAATGTACATGGGTCATCCTCAATTGTTTAGAATCTACGCCGCGATTAGCACTTTCATTTCAATGGCGTGGGTCGGGCAAGCCGCTTCACAGAACGAGCAGCCGATGCAGTTTTTTTCGTCAATTAAGATTGGCGTCATATGTACCCCGCTGCCTTCATCAAACTCAAGCACGCTGGCCGGGCAAACCTGGATGCAAGCGCCGCAAGCCACACATTTGGATTGCAGCACTACCGGTTTCAGCCATAAGGATTTCTTAACGCTCTGGCAAAGCTGCCCATCTTCATTGAGGATCGCCTCACTCGGACACACCTTGCCGCAGGCGCTGCAGTCGATGCAGATAGCCTCGTTGATCACATGCAGCTCTTTTCGTTCGCCGCTGATGGCTGCCACCGGACAGATTTTGACGCAGGCGGTGCAGCCGGTGCAGGCTTCGATGATGATATGGGTCACAAGACACCTCCCGTTTTCACCAATTTGGTCAAATCAAGTGCGGCAATAGTTGCTTCCGTCGGGATGCCAGTCTCTGAATCCCAGCCAATTTCCTTCCAGTAACCTTGTTTGAGCTTTTCAAGGTCGTAGCTGACGCCCTTGTTTGGACCAACCGTTTGCGGCGGTTCACCCAACAGGCGCTTGCTGACGTTAATTTTGCGCGGATCAATGCCCTCGCGGATGTTGAACATCTGCCTGAGCGTCTGAATCCTGCGCCCAATTTCCATATAGTCTTCGGGTTTAATGTCCCAGCCGGTGACCGAGTTGGCCCACTCGAACACAGGCACACGATCCACACCGATCAGCATACCAAAGTAACACATACCCATGGCATTGTAGAACTGGGTAAAGTTGCTTACCGCGGCGGCGCCCTTCATGCGATACTCATCCGCCTCAAACTTGGAATCCTTGGGGTAAAAGAGCGCGGCCGGTTTCAACCCGGGCACACGCGTCCACAATTTGTAAAGGTCGTAATAAAGCTGCGCACCGGTGGTGTGCCGCCCGGGGGTCGGGTCCACACTGGCATGCAAGCCCATGCCGGGGTCGAGGCGCGGATCGTGATAGGCCACCTCCTGCCCGCCCGCGTGGATGGCGGAGTCTGCGGCCTCAGGCATAAGTTTTTCGGCAGCCCGTTTGACGCCGTCTGTCAGCAGCGCGCCAAACCCTTCGCGCACCACCATCTGGCTCAGCACAGCGCGGATGGCCTCGCTGCTGCCCCAGGTTAACGCGATGCCGCCCGTGTCTTCTTTAGTGATCCAGCCTTTTTCATAGCATTCCATGGCAAAAGCCACGCAACTGCCAGCCGAGATGGTATCCATACCCTCGCGGTTGAGCAGTTCGTTCATTTCATAAGCCAATTCAAGATCGGTGCTCATCAGCATGGTCAAGAAGGAAGCCGCCGCCTCATACTCCAGCTTGTGGCTCTCGGCCAGCTTGCCTTCCAGTTCCACTATCCCGCCGCAGCCCAACGGACACTCTCGGCAGTGATATTTTCGCTTTTCAGTTTTGAGGATGAAGTCGGTATCCACTTTTTGGTTGAAACCGGGCATGTCGCGATTGGTGCCGGCCCAGTTCTTGAAGGGGGTGTCGCCCATGCCCACGGAGGCCGGCAGCGTACCGACGGATCCCCATTTGCGCATGATGCCCGCGACTAAAATACCGCTTTGAGACATGCCCATGGGCAGGTGGCCGATAATCGAGCCAAACATTGACACCAGCCTGGAGGGCATCAGTTTGAGCGGCAGCATCACATCCCGGCTGCATTTTAATGAAAGGTATTTGGTCTTGATCGGATCGTGCGCCCCCACACGCTGAGACCCGGCCAGCACCACGGCCTTGAGCTTTTTGGAGCCCATCACCGCACCCAGGCCGGAGCGTCCGGCGATGCGTCCGCGGTCGTTAACGATGCCCGAGATCAGCGAGAGCTTCTCACCCGACCTGCCAATGGCCGCCACGGCGGGTTTCTTCTTGCCCTTGTGCGCTTCAGTGAGCAGGTCTTCAGTCTCCACTGCGTCTTTGCCCCAATAGGGCGAGGCATCCAGAAGCTGCGGACCCTTCGAATCAATATAAAGGTAAACGGGATGGTCGCTGGCACCCCTAAAGAGGATGCCGTCGTAGCCGCACTGCTTGATGGCCAGCGCCAGTGTGCCGCCGCAGTTGGAGTCGCCCCAGGTTCCCGTGAGCGGACTCTTGGCCACGGCCATCCAGCGCCCGGTGAAAAAACTGCCGGCACCGGTCAGCAGGCCGGTCATAAATCCGAGAATGTTGTCTGGCCCGAGCGGATCGGCTTTGGCGGGCATGTCACGATAGAGCAAAGCGGCACCGAGCCCGATGCCGCCAAGGTATTTCTTGTAGAGATCATCTGAAAGCGTTTCTTCGTGCCAGGTGCCGCGGGTGAGATCCACCCATAATACTTTTCCAGTGTAAGATTTCATGCGCCTAATCCGCTAAAGATGAATTTTGAAGAACGTGTTAGTGAACGACCTCTTTAGTTACGCCTAGCACGACATGCAACTGTCCGGCCAGGTCAAGAAGTTCGTTGATTTGGGTTTCTGTCATACCGGTTACATTGGCCGATATTCGATTGTAGGTGCTGTTTTCAATGTCTTTCAAGGTCTTCTCGCCCTTCTCAGAAAGGTGCAGGAAGTAGTTGCGTCTGTCTTCTAAAGCCTGCTCCTTTGAAAGGTAACCACCTTCGGTCAGGCGATACACCAACCGGCTGATGGTGAACATGGGGAGCTGAAGCTCCCTTGAGACATCAGTCACTCTCACAACCGGGTTGCGGCGCAGATGCTGAAGGATATAGATCTCTTCGAATTTGAGTCCAAACTGCTCGATGAAAATGCGCTCATAGTGAAAGATGGTCTTCAAAACGATAAAGAGATCTTCATTAAGTTTGTTTTGTGGGATTGTTTTCATGTTGTGACCTCGTCTACTAAACGGATAAATGGTTACAAATCGATAATAACATATCCCGTGTCTTAATTATACTTGCAATATGCGATTTATTGTCATGAGTTTTGGAAACCATTTTTAAACCACGACCCCTCTCACTGCTTCGCAGTTCGGGGGCGCACAGATCGCGACACGCGAAAAACACGAAAATATCCTTTGTAGGGGCGAATGGCATTCGCCCATGCATCATTTGGATCAACCCTTTTCTCTACAAACCACCATGACAATTCCGTGTAGGGGCCGGTCCGTGAAACTCGCAAAAAAAACTATTCTTTGGAAACGAAAAGGATAAACTCTTTTTCTTTACCTTCATTTTTAGACCAACGCTCAATCTCTTTCAAATCTACAGTGGTCACTTTTTTCACCAATCGAGCTTGATAGAGACATTGTTCGTCTCCCCAATGATAAAAGGCAGCCAGGCGATCTTTTATACAATCCGTGGCAGAAATAATTTGCAATATGCCAGTTTCCAATTCAAATTTCTCAACCACCTTCACGGGTTCAACCCCAACAGTTAATGGGCCAGGAGGAAACTCGACCACATATTCAGATTCTGGATGAATAAAATATCTACCCGTTTCAGAAAAACCAATCTCATTCATCACTTCGTCAATTCTTTTTCGAGTTACTGAGTACTCATTCACCAGATCAATATCAGCCGACACATACTGGTTCTGGCTGTAGAAACTTGTTGCAGCCCCTCCGGAAAGGGTGACGTGAATCTTCCGCGTTTCAAGATTAGATTGTACAAATGCAGCCACCTCAATTTGTGACATTTCACTGATCGGTTTCATAAAGGTTTACCTGTACGTCGAGGACGCCGACGATTCATCTGCAATTTTTCGACCTGGTCTGGTGGATAGAATTGAAAAGCCTTTTGCAACAAAGCTTTCAACTCAGGTAGAAATGCGTAGGTGGGATTGAACTGATAAACCCGCGTGCGACCCTCGAGAAAACTTACCAAAATGCCGCCCAATTCCATTTTTTGCAACTGGTTTTGAATGGGGCTCAAGTCGGTTTCAAAGAAAGCGGCAATTTCGGAGGCATACCCCTTTTGGCGCACCTGCAAAAACACAAGCACTCTTTCAGCGTTGTCAGAACCCAATATTGTTTCGATCATATTATCACCTAGTTATTAGGTTATATCACCTAACTATTAGGTTATTATACAACAAAACATACGATTTATTGATTATGGTATCACAACTATAATTGCTAATTAACCCAACCTTTGTTCCTCAGACTTGCTCTGCTGGTAGGATGAATAGGCATGCATGTAAGCCTCAAGGATTTCGTTGACCTTTTTTCTGACCTCCAGCGGATCGGAGATCAATCTGAACCCTTCTCTGGTTCCTCCGGTGCCGGTGACGATGACCGTGCCATAGTTGAATATGCGTCCAACAACGCTTTGGTACACCGATACGCTTTCAACCTTCATCAATAGCATTTCCACCGTGCGTCTGCGAATGAATCCCCTCTTGGCAATAACACGGCGGTTGGTGACGGCAAATTCGGTGGTTATCAGGTAAATGACCGCCTGCAGAACCAGCAAAAAAGCGAGAAGCCCAAGAAATAATGAAAATAGAATCATTAAACTTTGAACAATTGGTTCTGATGCAAAAACTGAATTGCGTCTGACACTGATTGCGAAAACGACGATGGTGAGAAGTGACATCATGATTGGACGCAGAAAAACAGCTTTAGAGACTCTGGCGCGGAACAGTACTTTTTCGTTTTTGGTTAGATTATCATCGACATAGCTCATTGAATAGCCCTCCAGAATTATTAAAATACATATCACAAACTATTGACTTGCGGTGTTTGATTATATTGAATCTGAACGCCAGCATGTCTGGGAAGTAGGATTCACCCGGGGCTAAAGCCCCTTTTTAATTTAAAGCTTAACACTAAGCGTTCTATTGTGCCTACTTTGAATATCGCAGGTGAATTGGACGTATTGTATAAGTCACGCCTGCGATTTCTGCCAAGATAGCGACAACGTAAGCAGAACTATGACAACCTTGATCGAGTACATGTACCGCAGTCATTTCACCGTTTTTTAAGAGATAATCCCACGAATCTATAAATTGTTCTCTGAATAATTGCCTATCTTTTTGTGTGCTGTGGACATTAATATAAATTCCCGAATGATCAATAGTTAAAATAGTAAATTTCTTATGCTGGTCGAGTGTTTCCAGGGTCTTCCCTTCAAGTCTTTTTAACTGTTCTATCATTGTTTTCTCCACCTAATAAATCTCAACCATAGAGGGAATAAGTTCATAATTCCATGAATTCCCTTACCGTTGCCTCTGATAGGACACCACTGGAAGCAAGAAGTCTCTGAATACCAAATGCGCCTAGTGTGATAGATGGGTTTTTCAATTTCGCTTCCAACATTGCCATCAATGCTTTCACTTCAATTAGAATCACTTCATTCACTCGGGTATCAACTTTGATTCCACGAATCAAATTGCTATTATCTCCTGTGAATTTTGAAGAAATAACTGAAAAATAAATGGTATCTATACCAACACGCCGAAGTTTCTGAGAATGGTTATTAATATATTCGCGAATAGTTCGATCATCTGTGCCCATGTTGTACCCGTGCTCTCGGATTTTCGCATCATAAATTATTGCATACCTGAATTCTGATGATATGGCTATCCCATCTGGAACTCTACCATGACCTTGACCTAAAGATTCTGTGTCGTACCCCAACATACCAAAGAGAATATTTAGCCTATCTTCAAATACTTTTTCAATTGCCTTACCATTTTCTTGGCAGATTCGAATTAACTCCACATCATTAACGGACAATTTTGGAAGAATTGAAACAACAGGTGGTATGTAGCTTTCAGGCAAAAATACGGTTTGTGGCTGAATAATTGGATATTCATTGTGTAAATCTTGTATATTGGGCATATTTACTTTTTCTTCTTTTTTTTGATTCATCATCTGTGAATGAAGCCAAAGAGCATGTTCCAAATCCCATAATTTAAGATTCTTTTGAAATTTTTCGTTAATTTTATCTACTAAAAGATAGTTGAGTTCATAAAATTCTGAATAGTCATCGGCAACTATTTTGCTCGGCGACCAAATATCTGCATCTTGAAAGGCTTGAACCATTGAGGTGTAATATATTGGGAATTTTTCAGGATTTTGGATTTGCCAAAAATATGACACAAAGTATGGGATAGAACCCACTTTTGGTGCACCACGCAAGTCTGAACAGTATTGTCCTAAATCACGTACAAATTGTTCTAATTCTTCAATTAGTTTTTTTGCTTCGCTAATTGAGGAAGGTATCAATAGGACTTTTTTTAACAACTGTATTAATTCTTGAGTTTTTTTTCCGTTTTGACTGGTTTTCATAATCATATTGAAAAACATTTGCCCATTAATTGCCATAAACCCCCACAATCGATTTCTTTTGTTGATACTATCAATCTGAGTCTTGAATTCACCTAAATCAAGTTCACCAATTATAAATTTGTCTAAAATTGATGAAATTCTTGGGATAAGTTCAATTCTTTTATGATCAAGTTCCTGGTCAGTATATTCACCACTTTTGTTTAGGAACTTAACACCATTTTCAGCGTAATACTCCCAAACTTGAAAGGCTCTTGTAATTTGGTCATTAGTTAAATTCATTATGAACTCCAAAAAAATATTGAATTATAAGTATTCCACAATCTTGATCTCTTCCTCGGACAAGCCGCATAGCTCATTAACCAGTTAGTCAATCTCGCGGTCAGCGGCATCAATCTAAAGGGTCATTTGCAATTGCGACTCCACTCTACAATACTTTATTTAACTACCACCTTGTACCATAAAAGAAAAACACTCATAAATTCAAACCAATTTGACTCATAAAACCACAGATAAAGAACTTTTAAATACTTCATTTTCATAAAGTCTGATCAAATTACTGTAACCCAAAAATTCAACTCGATTTTTTATTTCCGATACTCCACTAAATCGAATCTTGGATTCAAACTCATGGTGTCTTCTCTCATCTGCAACAATGAACATTTTCGAAGAAAAATCCTGCAAATCACAATACTTTAAGAGGGAATTTTGAATATCGGTTGAATGCTCCACTTCAAAAAATCTGGACGGCATTTTTCTGGAATTAAACCAAATCACATCAATCGTTCCACTCCTTTTTACTAATTCAGGGTGGCTAAACATTGGAATTTCAGACAACGAACGCACATCACCTAATGGTTTATTAACAAACAACTGATTTTTATCCTGGTTGGGAATATAAGTGGAATAACCCAATAAATTTCCAAGTTGCGCAATAATGCCTTGATAATATGAGTGGTTTTCTTCTACTATTTTTGGAGTTTCGGCAACACCTGATCCATATTCAACAAGTCCAAGTTTTTTCTGAAAAGATTTAAGTGCCCACAAGCCAGGTCGAATTTTAATAATTTCCGGTCTAGTTTGTACTATTCTTCTTATCGATGCAAATGGTGTTTTTGTTTTCCAATCACAATCTTGGATTTTCAGTACTTCTTGATTCAACTCGCCTAGAGTAGCTTGTCCGCCCAAATTCTCTAGAGTTTGAATTACTGCTTCATATTGTTTCATCATTCCGCCTAAGCACAACGAGATATAGGGCTATAAATAATTATATAACACATGCCGTTTTTGTTTATTCATAGCTCTTGACATACCAGAACATTTGTGCTATTTTAACCTAACCATCGCTCACTCAAACAACTGCAACCAAACCTTAAAAATTATACAAGAACTCATTCGCGATTCGTGACTATAACAAAGAAACAAATCCGCTTTTATTTCGCAATTTCTATATTCAAAAAGGATTCGTTTTGATTCGTTTCCGATTTTTTAATACAAAGGAACGAATCAACTTAAAGAAAACCTGAAATAATCTCCTGGTGATTGACGCGAAATGTGTTCCGATTCGTGCGCGGGCGGGTCGCGGACCCACCCCTACAAAATATACGTGGTGATTTGTGGAGCGATTGGGTTTTCCTAAGAAAGGGTTTCTTTGCGGCCTTGGCGGCTTCCCTGGCACTTGCAGCCTGGGCAAGTGTGCGTGAGAAAGGGTTTCTTTGCGAGCTTTGTGTGAGAAATGGGTTTTTCCAAAACAAATTACTTAAGTCATCTCACCCTGCGGCCAAAAAGTTGATATAGTTAATATATAGACTTACGACCACAATAATTTATGGGCAAGATTACTCAATCAAACCATGGAGAATTATGGACTTACTAACAGTCACCCAACTCAAAGAATCTCATCGCCTTCTCAAGGATTTTAAATACGAGGTACAACCGGTAGTGCACGGATATGCCAACCGCACGCTGTACATCAACCTGGATTCCAACACCTTAGCCATCAAACCGGTGGATCAAAAGATGAAAGACACCTTCACCGGCGGCAAAGGCTTCTGTCTCTGGCTGCTGTGGAATGCGATCACCAGTGAGACAAAATGGGATGATGCGCAAAATGAGTTGGTGGTGGCTGGCGGTCCGATTGGCGGCATCACGGCTTATCCGGGCAGCGGCAAGTGCACCGTGGTGACCCTCTCCCCCCTGACCAAATCGATCATCGACAGCAACAGCGGTGCTTATTTTGGCCCTTACTTAAAATTCAGCGGTTTCGACGCACTCGAAGTGCAGGGCAAGGCCAAAGAGGATGTGGTCATCTTTATTGACGGCGACAACGGCACCGTGAGCATTGAAGCCGCTCCTCTGGATGAAGTAAACACCCATCTCTTGAGCAAACAACTCACCGATCTTTACGGTGGCGAAACAGATAAAGGCAAGCGCGCGATCTCGGTCATGTCTGCCGGTCAGGCTGCCGAGCACGTGCCCATGTGCGGCGTCAACGTCAGCTATTGGGATTCCCGCCGTCAGGAGATCCGCATCAAGCAGGCGGCGCGCGGCGGCGCTGGCACGGTTCTGCGCAATAAACGCATTAAAGCCATTGTGGTGAAGTATTCAGAAACCGGCGGAGACAGCAACGGCGCCGCCAATATGGAGCTCATCCGCGCGGCGGGCAAACGCATTAACAAAGAAATCTCGGATTTCGATGCCTCGCAAAATGACATGCGCCACCTGGGCACACCCTACCTGGTGGAGATCATGAACAAGTTTAACATCCTGCCTGTGCAGAACTTCCGCTTCGGCTCAGATCCTGAGGCCAGCAAGATCAATGGCGAAGTGTGGAAGTCCATGTTTGACTTCCGCGGGCCTGACGGCTGTTGGTACGGCTGTTCGCTGCAATGCGCGCATGCCGTGCCCCATTATCACCTGCAATCCGGCCCATACAAAGGCGAGGCCGTTTTTGTGGATGGCCCTGAATATGAATCTCTGGGTGCCTTGGGCTCGAATCTGGGTATCTTCGATCCGCCAGCCATGCTCGAATTGTGTTTCTACTGCGACACCTACGGTATCGACACCATTTCAGTGGGCAATTCGATGGCCTTTGCCTATGAATGCTATGAAAAAGGCATCCTCGACAAACAAAAGACCGGCGGTCTTGAATTGACCTGGGGCAACGCTGAAGCTGCCTATGAACTGCTGCATCAGATGGCCAGAGGGGATGGATTTGGGGTCACCGTCGGCCAGGGCGTCAGAGTGATGAAAGCCTTGTTTGCCGAGCAATACGGCGCAAACCCGCAGCAACTGCAAGATATGGGCATGGAAATCAAGGGCATGGAGATCTCGGAATACATCTCCCGCGAATCTCTGGCACAACAGGGCGGCTACGCCATGGCCTCCAAGGGTCCGCAGCACGATGAAGCCTGGTTGATCTTTATGGATATGGTGCACAAACAATTGCCCACATTTGAAGCCAAAGCGGAAGCCTTGCATTACTTCCCGGTGTGGCGCACCTGGTTCAGCCTGCATGGTCTGTGCAAACTGCCCTGGAACGACATCATCCCTGTATCCAATAAAACTGCCAAGGAACCCGCCAAAGTTCCTGAACATGTTGAAAATTACTGCTGGCTATACGAAGGGCTCTCGGGTAAGAAAACCAGCCCCGAAGATCTGATGGCTCAGTCTGAAAAAGTGTATAACTTCCAACGCTTGTTTAACGTCAAAATGGGATTCGGCACCCGGCAGCACGACTATCCGCCGTACCGCTTAATTGGGCCTGCCACCGTTGAAGAATATGAAAACCGCAAAGACCTATATGACACACAGTTGCACGAGGTGATTGGCGTTGACCCCGAAGGCAAGAGCGTTGAAGAAAAGATCAGACTGGTCAGGCGGCACCGCGAGCACCAGTATGAGCAATTGATGGACGCGGTTTACCTGCGCAGAGGCTGGACGAATGACGGCATCCCCACCCAGGCAACTTTGAAACGCCTTGAGATCGATTTCCCTGAGGCGATGGCAATCTCGGCAGCTCATGGCGGTTAGAGATTAGTCCCATCGTTGTTTTTTGAAAGGAAAGCAAGCTGAACATTACGGTTAACTTGATCGCCACCTTCAAAATGCTGGCGGGGAAAAACTCCCTGCCACTTGAAATGGATAACGGCCAATCCGTAATGGATGCGTTCTTTCGCGTATTAGAAATGGTGCCTGCCTTGAAACCCCACTGGCTGGATCATGATGGTCAGCCCCATGTGTTTGTGCACGTGTTTTTGAATGGCGATGACGCCGCCACCCTGCCAGGTGGGCTGAATACCAGACTAAATGATGGTGATTGCCTTGATTTCATCCCGCCTGTTGCGGGAGGATAGACAAAATGCGGGCGGGTCGCCCTACACTTACTTTATGTAGCATATCTACAGAGATAAAAAGTGATTTAAATGTGTTTTCCCCCCAGACACCGGGAATCGAAGTTCAAGACCAGATTCCCGGTGTTCTCTAAATCAATGATGCATGAGATTCTCAAAAGAGTTCGAGATTACAATTCTCAATTCATGATTCATGTTTTTAGTTTATTGTTCTTTTCTTTAGTGTCTTTTGTGTGGTTCGTGGTTAATATGGTTTTATCAACTCGAAGCACTGGCATACTTCCGCAAGCCCACTCTGAAAAGGATGGAGGCCGCCGCGAGCAGCACAACCGCCAATAGCAGGCTGACCACCAACTCCACCGGGGTGATTGAATCAGTCAAGGCGCGAGCCGGAAACGTGGTGATCACCCCCACCGGCACGATCCAGGTCAGCACCATGCGCAGCCAACCGGGATAGATGTTAGCCGGGTAGCGTGCCATTTGGAAGAGCCCATCAAACACCCAGGTGAACAACACGCCGGGGCTCCAGAAGATCAGGGCAGCAAAGATCAAAAGAATCGCATAGAGGATGCTCATGCCGACTACCAGCATGAACAGGAAGAACAAGACCTGCCATACCGAGAGCACCACTCCCAGTTGGATGACCGCAGCGACCAACACACCGACCCCCAAAACCAGATCCAGCAGCGCGAAGAGGCGCCACTTGCGAAAGCTGGCAAAGAACTGGGTGTTCACCGGGCGCAGGATGGTGAAGTCAAATGCACCCGACCAGATTTCGCCATCCATGCCCGACAGCGAATCAAAACTCGGACTGATAAACAAACCGCGCACCGCGCTGACGACCAGATACACGCCGAGCACGGCCAGGGTGGATGCCAACGTCCAGCCGTGCACCGAATCAATCTGCCCGAAAAGCACCAAAATGCCGAGCACACCGGTCAGCAAATTGAGCAGCGAGGTGAACAAACTGATAAAAAAGTTGGTGCGGTAGGCGGCATCCTCCTGAAAGGAGGCGCGCATAAAACTGCCAATTAATCGAAAGGGTCTCATCCTATCCTCCCACCGCGCTGTAGCGTTTTAAACCATAGCGCCAAAGCAGCGCATACAAAATCACAGCCGCAGCCATCCACCCAACCTGGATGGCGAAACCTGTCAGCATCTCTGGCCGCGTGAGCTGCCCGGTGATCACCTCCACCGGAAAAGCCACCATGTAACGAAACGGAAGGATGACTGCCAGTGTTTTCAAAGCGCCTGGCAGCAGCGCAATCGGCGCCACCTGCCCGGCCAGTAAAAAAACAAGCGAATCTTGCAAAGCCAGCAAGGCATCGGCGCGCGTTGCCCAAAAAGCCAGCAGCGCCAGCCAGTATCCCCAAAAAAAGCGCAGCGCCCAGGCAAAAATCAATGCCGGAATAAAGGCCAAAGCGTTGAGCAGGGTCAAATCCAATTCGAGTTTAAGCACAAAAGCCAAAATCACGAGAATGGGCACCACAAAAACCAGATAGACCACCTTGCCGGCGAATTCAGAGGCTAGCGCATCATACAATGGCGGGATCGGACGCAGCAGAACCTTGTTGATCTGCCCGTAGCGGATTAAGTCGCCCACCGTCCAGTTGGTTTGTGCATAAGTGATCTGGTTGACCAGGATCAGAATCAGGTAATAAGCCACAAAAGCACCGCGCGTCATGCCTGAAATACTGCCCTCCCCCGCCGCAGTGGACCACACCAGCAGATAGATCAGAGGCGGGATCATCCAACCGAAGGCAAGGATGAAGAAGAAACTGCGATACTGCATCCACGAAAGCCAGGTGGAGCGAATCAACGCCCATCCGCCGCGCGAAGGTGTAAAAATTCCGCGTGTCATTGGCCACCATCCGTATAAACCTGGTCAATGACCGCCTCAATGGAGGGGTCTTCAATGGTCAGATCAGCAACATTGAGGGTTTCAAGTAATTTGGCGGTAATGGCAGCCGCTTCGTCGCGCGGCACGCGCAGGTTGAGGTTGTTAGATTCAGCCTCCAACACCTCGACGCCATCAGGAAGTTCCGGAAGTTCATTGTCGGCCATGGATTCCTGCTTGAGCGTGATGCGCAAAATCTTGAAGGGCATCATACGCCGCGCAAGTGTGCCCAATTCGCCATCATGCAGAATCTTGCCGTGATGGATGAGTATCACCCGCGGACACAAAGCCATCACGTCCGCCATATAGTGGCTGGTGAGAATCACAGTGGTGCCGCTGCTGCGGTTGTAGTCCGCCAAAAATCGGCGCAGACGGAGCTGCATCGAAACATCCAGGCCGAGAGTGGGTTCATCCAAAAACAACACGGAGGGCCGGTGCAGCAAGCTGGCGGTCAATTCACACTTCATGCGCTCTCCCAGCGAGAGATTGCGCACCGGCTTGGTAAGCAGTTCCTTCATTTCAAGAAGCTGCACCAACTCTTCGAGGTTGCGCTCAAATTCCTTTTTGGGTACCGAGTAGATTTCACCGAGCACCCTGAACGAATCCAGGGGTGGGATATCCCAAAGCATCTGGCTCTTGTTGCCCATCACCATGCTGATGCGTCTCAGATATTGCGGTTGGCGCTGCCAGGGTTCATACCCGGCCACACTGACCTGCCCACTGGTGGGATGCAGCAGCCCGGCCAGCATCTTGAGCGTGGTGGTCTTACCGGCTCCGTTTGGGCCGATCAACCCCACCATCTCGCCTTGGGGAATCTCAAAACTGATGGCCTGAACAGCGCTGACTTCGCTGTAAGTCGGTTTGAACAGACTCTTCAGCGAGGCACCCAGCCCTTCTGCCCGCACGGGCACGCGATACGTTTTGGTCAGCTCCTTGACCCTAATGATTGTGTTTTCCATGATGTTGTTCCCTGATTTGAAATTATGAATGATTAGACAGTTGCTTAAGATACTGCCCGGTGTAAGAATCAGGCACTTGAGCCACCTGATCAGGGGTGCCCGCTGCCAGCAGCCTTCCACCGGCCATGCCGCCCTCGGGGCCGAGATCAATCACCCAGTCTGCAGCACGGATGAGATCCAGATTATGCTCCACGACCACCACACTGTTGCCAGCTTCTACCAGTTTTTGCAGTAAGCCCAACAACAGAGCGGTATCCGCAGGATGCAGCCCCGTGGTGGGCTCATCCAACAGATAAAGCGTATTGCCGGTGGCTTTGCGTCCAAGTTCTTTGGCCAACTTGACGCGCTGTGCTTCACCGCCTGAAAGCGTGGTGGCGGGCTGCCCCATTTGCAGATAACCCAGCCCGACTTCTTTCATCACTTCAAGCCGGGCACGTGCAGCCGGGATTTCGCAAAAAAGCTCCAAAGCTTCAGCGATGGTCATGTCTAACACTTCGGAGATATCCTTGCCGTGATATTTCACTGCCAGCGTGTCGCGCTTGAAGCGTTTTCCGTGGCAGGCAGGGCAGCGCACTTCAACGTCGGGTAAAAAGTGCATCTTGACGGTGAGCGTGCCGGTGCCTTCACAGCGTTCGCAGCGTCCCCCCGGAACGTTGAATGAGAAATGGCGGGGAGTTAATCCGCGGGTTTTGGCTTCAGCGGTCGCCGCAAAAGCTTCGCGGATGGGCGTGAAGGTATCTGAATACGTGGCGGCATTTGAGCGGGGGATGCGTCCGATATGATCCTGATCGATGGTAATGACCTTATCGATATACTGCCAGCCTACAATGCTGTCGTGCTCTCCCACTGATTCAAGTGAGTGGTTCATACGCTGCCTGGCTGCCCGGTCTAAAATATCGAAGATTAAGGAGGACTTGCCTGACCCTGAAACCCCGGTCACCGCCACCAAAGCGCCAAGCGGAAGTTTGACCGAAACATCCTGAAGGTTATACTGCCGTGCCCCGCTAATGGTGAGCGCTCTGCCGTTCGGTTGGCGCGGGCTTGATGGTATGGGGACGGACTTTCTGCCCGAGAGATAGGCCCCGGTGATGGAGTCGGGGTTACGCATCAGTTCTTCGGGTGTGCCTACGGCCATGATGCGTCCGCCGTTCTTGCCGGCTCCCGGGCCGATATCCACGATGTAATCAGCAGCGCGGATCAGCTCAAGATCGTGTTCCACCACCAAGACGGTGTTCCCCAGGTCGCGCAGGCGATAAAGCACCTTGACCAGCCGCTGTGTGTCACGCTGATGAAGTCCGATGGTGGGCTCATCCAGAATGTAGAGTACACCGGTAAGGCCTGAGCCGAGCAGCGAAGCCAGTTTGAGGCGTTGGGCCTCACCCGCAGAAAGCGATGGGCTGGCACGTTCAAGCGTCAGGTAGCCAACTCCAACTTCCAACAGCCGGCCCACGCGTGCATCCAGATCGTCAAGGATTGGACGGGCGATCAACATCTCTTGGGTCGAGAGGTGCTGCGGCAAGCCTTTCAGCCAGGCGTCAAGCGCGTTAAGGGGTAGTTTTTCAACTTCGATGATGGTCTTGCCAGTGACGGTGACGATGCGGCTCTCAGCTTTCAGACGCGCGCCGCTGCAATCCGGGCAGGTTTGGATGGTGAAATACTGATCCAATTTTTCGCGGTAGGTCTCGTTCTCGGCATGCTCATCGTAACGGCGCAAGAGGTTGGTAATCACCCCTTCATAGCGACCTTGATTGTTGGTTACAGGTGGTTTTACCCCGGGGAAATGCCCAAGAAACTGCGGGCTCTCGCTGCCATAATACAAAAGATCGCGCTGAATTTCAGTGTATTCTTTCAGTGGTTTGTCGAACTCAAATTCAAATCCAAACCATTTTCCAGCGTTCTCAAGGATCTGCCGGTAATAATTAATATGGAATTTCTCCCAGCCATCCACGGCGTTCTCGGCAAGACTTTTGTCAAGATGGATATAGCGCTCAATCAAGACCTGACGCACGACACCCAACCCGGTACAGCGTTCGCAGGCACCAGCCGGCTTATTGAACGAGAAGTTAGCCATGCCCATTTCGGCGATAGCCATTCCACAATGCGGACAAGGGTAACTCCCCTCGGCACCTCCGTCGTTCTCATCCATCCACTCGTCTTCAGAGAACTCAAAAGTAGGCGGCGGCACATCTTTACCGCAATTGGGGCATGGACGATGACCCAGGCGCGCATAAAGCACGCGCAGATAGGTAAAAACCTCAGTCACTGTGCCTACGGTTGAGCGCGGGCTGTGGTTGTTGAGGTGCTGGTCAATGCTGATTGAAGGAGAAAGCCCTTTGATGCTATCGACCGGCGGTTTGGTAAGTTGGTCAGTGACAAGACCGAGTGAATCTAGATACTGACGCTGCCCCTCTTTATTGAGGATATCAAACGCCAGAGTTGATTTGCCTGAACCAGAAAGGCCGGTAAAAACAACCAGTTTATTCTTGGGGATGTCGAGATTGACATTCTTGAGGTTGTGCAGGCGTGCATTACGAAGTGAAATAACAGAATCCATGATTACTCCAGTGCAAAAAAATGATTTACAAGTTAATTGTAAAACCCTGGTGGGCAAGTGGAGGGTTGTGGTTAAGAGGGGCGATCAGAAACGTGAATGTTGCTTCTGCCGAACAATCTCTTCAATGAAATTCAGTATCTTCAAAGAGTGTTCTTTTTGTGTATACAGCACGGTCAGCCATTGATCTGCAGCCATGTAGACATCTTCGTCGGGATTGGGCGTATTAAGCGCTTGCCTAAGATTGCGGGTATCACCCCTGTCAAACTGGATGAACATGCGCAGCATGGCCATCATGCTGTATCCGGCACGACTCAACAAGCGGATAATGCGCAGCCGTTCAAGCTCAGCCTCTCCGATACAGCGGTAGCCGTTATCAGGGTTACGCGGGATGCTGATCAATCCATTGCGCTCCCAATTGCGCAGCACGTCATGGGTCACATCCAGTTTTTCGCAGGCCTGCCCAATTGTGTAGGTTTGGGATTGTTGATCGAGCGCTGTGGTGCCAGCGCGGTTCGCCCAATTCTCCAACAACTTTACCGTGTATTCAGCCCGCTCAATTTCGATTTCAACGGTTGCCATGTGCTGACGGGCTTGCGCAAGTGCACCAGTCCAGTCATCCGCCACGGCAGATTCGATCATGTCTGTAGCACTGGCGCGCAGCGCTTTGCCGGGATAGTAAGACGAATACACCATACGGGCCAGACGCAGACAATCCATATGCTGCTGGGTGTAGATGCGGTAGCCAGATGGTGTGCGCTCAACAGGCGGAATCAATCCCCATTCGATGTAACGCATGACCGTATTGGGGTGGATGCCCACAGCGCGTGCAAGATCAGAAGTGCGAAAGGTTTGTTGAGCCATGTTGGGTATATTATCTCGTTAAAAATAAATTTTAACCACCAAAAATACAAAATTATATAAAGTATCATTTTTAAGATGCCGCGGCTTAAACGTATTGTCAACCAACTTCACCCCCGGTACAATCAAGCCATGGATACACTCATTACCATCATCGGAGCAGGACCCGCAGGAATGACCGCGGCACTTTTTGCCACCAAATCAGGCAAGAAAGTTAGATTGATAGACGGCAACGAGCAAGTGGGGCGCAAGCTGCTGGTCACCGGCAGCGGAAGAGCCAACCTGACCAATCAACGCATGGAAGCCAGCCGCTATTCATGTGCCGATGCTGTTTGGATGGAAACCCTGCTCAAGCGTTTCGGTCATGCAGAGTTGATCGCCTTTTTACGCGAGATCGGTGTGCTTACATTCTCTACTTCAGACGGCTGGTGCTACCCTATATCGGAATCTGCGCAGACAGTGGTGGAGGCGTTTGCCTACGCCCTGCGCCTGGCAGGTGTGGAAATGGTACTAAACACCAAAGTAACATCTATACACAAAACTAAAGACGGGTTCAACCTTGATCTCTCCAGCGGAGCAAAAATTTCGGCGAATCATTTAATTGTGGCAGCCGGAGGCAAAGCCTACCCCACTCTCGGTTCGCGCGGTGAACTTTTTGCTTCGCTCAAAAAGCTAGGCCACAGCATCACGCCGCTGGTGCCCGCCCTCGCCCCAGTCACTTGTGAGATGAGCCCCTGGAAAGCCCTTTCAGGCGTCCGCTTTGATACACGCGCTTCATTATATGAGAACAACAACCTGCTGGCTGAGACCACTGGCAACCTGATTTTGACCCAATGGGGATTAAATGGCCCGGCGGTGATGGATTTAAGCCACCACATTTCCACCCGACCCAACGCCAAATTGGAATTTAGACTCAACCCACTCTTCAACAGCGAGGCGGAACTGCGCAATCTGATCGCCCGTAAACGCAGCACTGACACCCCTTTGCGTATATTATTGGGTTCTGTCCTGCCCCCCAAACTGCCGCCAGTGTTGATTGCCCGAGCCGGCTACCCGCTGGATGTGCCAATAAACGAATTAAATGATGGACAAACCGAAAAAGTGATAAAAATCGCATCAGCGATGCCTTTTAAAGTGACAGGGGTTAGAGGGTTTGAATACTGCCAGGTCACCGCAGGCGGCGTGCCCGTCAGTGAAGTGGATCCAATGAACATGCGTTCACGGTCTGTCCCCGGTCTTGCACTGGTGGGTGAAACACTGGATGTAGTCGGCCCATGCGGGGGGTACAACTTGCAATACGCCTTCAGTTCAGGCGCCTTGGCAGGCATGACCACAAATCAGTAGATTCGAACGTAAGATCAAAACATTTCATCCGACTAATAATGATATGTTTTACATCGCATCCAGTGTGCCAGATTGCATGCTGCGTTTTTCAAGAAACATAAAAAAGAGGTAGCCAATCAATATGTAGATAAGACCAATCAAGGCTTCACCGGCAATCAGTGACCTGATGGCAGACCACCCTTCACCCTCCATCACCAGGCGGGCGGCCATGATGCCGCGGGTGAGCGGCAGACCCCATGAAAGCTTTTGTAAAATCAACGGCAAAGAAGTGATGGGGAAATTTACCCCCACCAGAATATATAAGAAAGACAAAAAGGTATTCAGAATCATCCAGCCATCGCGCGTCACCAGTGAGATGCTGCCAAAAAGAAAGCCAAGCCCGGAGGAGGTGACAGCGATCAGTAAACTGCAAATCATGAGCAAGAGGATATTAACCTGGCTCAAATCCAGACCAAATAGCCCCGCAGCGATGGCAAATCCCAGCAAGGCGGTCACGAAACCATCCACAATGTAATAAAAAGCGCGCCCCATGAAGACTGGGCTGCGAGGGGCGGGGCTTCCTAACACGTATGAAAGTGTGCCCCATTGACGTTCTTCACCGATGGCCAGGGTAACCCCGCCCATGCCACTTGCAGCAGGGATGAGCAAGATATTACCAATAACGATATATAGCGGGTCGCTGAACCCCACATATTTGCCCATGAAAATAAAAAAGAGCATCAGAAAGAACGGAAAACCCAATTTTCCGGCGATGTAACCAAAGGGTGAGGTAATGGCGAATCGTCCCTGGTAAGACAGCCAGGCTTCAGCAAAATAGATGCGGATGATATGCACAAACTTGTCGATCATATCGAGCTCAATTCACCGCTAAGCCGAATGCTGTCATGCACTTTTGCCTGCATCCAACTGGTCAACACGATAAACACGTTAGAAAGTCCGATCGCCATCAACCAATGCACAACAAGATAATTTAAATCAAAAGAACCAAGCAGGCTTTCATTCATCGCCTCCAACGCCCAACGGATGGGCACAGCACCAGAAATATACTGCAACCAGACCGGCAATACGCGGATGGGATACATGAATCCACACAAGAAAGCGATCGGCATTTCAAGGTAATCTACAAAGGTGCCAGACAGGCGAGACCAGGCCAGAAAATTGGCCAGAAAAACGCCTATGGACCACATGGAAAACAATAAAATTACCAATGAGATCAATACTCCCCAGAAATTAACCCCTGTAAAGGTGTAGCCAAAAATAAGGATGGCGGCCATAAAAGCCAGCCCAAGACTAAAAAGCCCTGAGAGTACATTGGTCAACGTTCGGATGGCTTCAATAAGGTTGAGTGATGTAGGGCTGCCAACGATCAATTCAAGCATGCCATTGCGCCGGTCACCCAGAATATCATATGTGGATGTAAAAACCAGGCCGCTCCACATGCCCATGATGCCGCCGCCGATCACGTTGTAGACAAGATCAGGTGTGGAATTGCCCGCAGCACGAGAAAGCAGCATACCCACCGCCGAAAAAACGGCTGGCTGGATGACAAATAACCCCAAAAAAAACGGGTTCAAGGTACGAACCAGGAATTGAACCGACATTTGTTGTTTGATCAATCCCCAGCGAAACGATGTCATTCCTGGTCTCCCTGGATGATGGCAATATAGACATCTTCCAAAGTCTGCGACCGCGCTTCAAGATTGAGAATATACTGCGGATTCAAAAAGGGTGAAAGTAGTTCCAATACCTTCCCTGGTTCAGGGGTGCGGATGCTTAATTTTTCGGGTTCGGCGGCAGTGGTATGTTCAACCACAGTGCGACGGTCCATGACCTTTAATTTTTCGAGCAGCATTTGAACCTGAGAAGATTGAACACTGGCCTCGATCACTGATTCGCCGCTGATGCGTCGCTTGAGTGCTTCAGGGGTATCGAGCGCCACAATGTTGCCCTTTTTCACGATGGCAATACGGTGGCACAATTCTTCAGCTTCAGCCATGTAATGTGTGGTTAGCAAAATGGTCTTCCCTAGCGAGAGCAGGTTCTTGATGGTTTTTCGAAGTTCGCGAGATCCGACAGGGTCGATGCCAACGGTGGGTTCATCTAAAAAGAGCACTTCAGGATCGTGCAGCAATGCCCTGGCCAGGTGCAGACGCTGAATCATGCCGCTGGAATAGGTTTCAACCCGGTCATCTGCCCGGTCAGCCAAACCCACCAGGTCAAGCAGCATGGGGATTCGCTTGTTGGCATAATCATTTTTCAACGAATATAGTTCAGCAAAATATTTGAGATTTTGAAATGCAGTAAGCCGGTTATACAATCCACGGCTGCTGCTGAAAGCAAAGCCGATATGTTTCCGCACCTCGGCGGTTTGTCTTACCACATCCAAGCCGAGGATACTGGCTGATCCGCTAGTGGGTAAGAGCAAAGTGGTCAGCATCTTAACCGTGGTGGTCTTGCCGGCGCCGTTAGGGCCAAGCAAACCAAACAACTCTCCGCGCTCGACAGAAAAAGAGATGTTCTCAACTGCCACTGTGGATTTGGATTTGTTCTTCCAAAACCCTGTTTTGGTTTTAAAGACTTTATTGAGTGACTTTGTTTCAATCGCAAATGAATCCATTTTTTCCTTTGGAGACAAGTATTGAAATTTTTGGAGTCGATTTGATAGAACACAAACAATAAATTGTTGGTCCATAAATAAATCGATGGTTCTACACAATGATAAAAATAAATAATATCCCCTGAAACACCGCCAACCCCTGCAACAAACCAGATTATATCTTGAACTGCTCATTCAGTTAATAGCAAACCAACCCAATTTATCTGGCCAAGACTTTGAAACCTTTTTACTAAAGCAAGTTACTGATAAGAAAATTATCGGATCATATTTAAAGCAGATTCAAGGCGGCCAAGACTGGCATCAATGATCCGCTGATCCAAGTCAGAATGGGCTTCAACATAATCACGCACAGATACTTTCGCGCGTGGTGCAAGGTTATTTGTAACACGCTGGCGCACTTCAGCGCTTACACCAATCATCCCATTTAACAGATCCTGCTCTTCAATGGTTCGCAGCCAGAATTGGATATTGCTGTCAGTGAGCGTTAGAATGCGGTCAAGATTTGCCATTAATTTCTCCACTTCTAATTAAGGAATTTCCACAATTAGTATAATTTTACAAGCTTTTTTAGAACTATTTTTATTATTATCGGCTTAATCAGCCAAATTTGTATGTAGAACTTCATATTTGGTTTGCACAAATCCATTGCTGTAAGCGTGTGAGGTTAGCAATTGGAGTGAAAACTCGTGCTCGGATAATCCAAAAAGCGGAATGCCTCTGCCGAGCAGGATGGGAATGGTGGTGATGGTGACACTCCACACGCCTTAAAAGGCGGTGGCTTCTTGGGACACGCACGACGCAACCGCCCACGTTAGCTCCCAACGGGACTGTCCGTCCCGGTTTTGTAAAGCTCTTTTCAATATATTAATTGCGGCGTTTATATCTCTGTTTATTGACAAACCACATTTACAATCAATCCATCTTACTGACAAATCAAAGTTTTCAAAAATAGTCTCGCAACCAGAGCAGGTCTTGGAGGTGTAGGCTGGATTTACTCGCACGACTTCTCGACCAGCTTCTACCGCTTTGTCGGAAAGTCTTTTTGCAAAGTATCCCCAACCACCGTCCAATATGCTCTTGGAAAGGTTGTGATTCTTGACCATGTTCTGAATTCGCAAATCTTCGATGACAATAAGGTCGTTATTCAAGACCAGCGTGTTCGCCAACTTGTTGAGAAAATCTTTGCGCTGGTTGGCTATATATTCGTGATGAACTTGCAAGGCGTGAACGGCTTTTCTGCGGTTACTTCTACCCTTCATTCGTCGGGATACTGTGCGCTGTAGAATGCTCAATTTGGCTTGTCCATCACGATACCATTTTGGATTTCCGATGAGTTCTCCATCACTCGTGGCAATCAAAGAGTTAACTCCAACATCAACACCTACGCTTCGACCTGTGGATGGTAAAGGTGTTTCTTCAACCTCACAAGCAAACGATGCGTACCATTTTCCAGCTTTTCGAGTGATCCTCAGTGTCTTGATGTCGCCTTCAATCGGTCTGTGCCAGCGAATTGCAACCCTACCCATTCCCGACAACTTCAACCGCCTGCCATCCACTTTAAAACCGTTGCCGTATTCTTTGAACCCAAACGAATCAAAGCGATTTATTCCTTTGAATCTCGGATAACCCGCCTTCTCTCCTGCCTTTGCTCGGCGAAAGAACGCGCGAAAAGCCTTATCTAAATCGGTAACCGTGACCTGTAATATGTGAGAATGGATATTCTTGGCGTATGGGTTGGTTTCTTTGAGCGTTTTTACTTTGCGGAGTTGTGCAAATTTCCCAATCGCCTCTTTTCGTTCTTCATACGCATTTTTTCGCTCAGCAAGGCAATCGTTATAGAAACGCCTGCAAACCTCGATGGTGGATTCCATGAGCCTGCGCTGTGAGTTCGTGGGGTAAATGCGGTATTGAAAAGTCTTGTTCATGGTATATGTAAGTTAATTATACACCAATAATAGGACATGTGTTCTTTTTTACAAGTTTCGGCTAAAGCCAAAACGATAAACCCACCTATTCACCCGCCCTGAAGGGCGGTGACTTGCGGTGGGTTCTAAAATCGGTCAGTGTTGGTCAACCATGAAATATCACCATCCTGGCGGGCGATGAACCCGTCAAGAGAAGTGGCACTAAAAACAGAGCATTTAATCATGAACCTATTTTAGCGTTCGAGGTCATCCAATACAATGTTCAAATTGTAAAGCAATGACATGGCTTCAGGCATCGAAAATTTCGTCTTTTTCAGCGTATTAAGAATGGGATCAATATTGTAATTCTTTGCGCCGCGCATATCTGTTGAAGTTAGGTTGGTGCGGGCAAAGCGGCTGTTCTCAAAATCAGTGCCGGTGCAATCGACATAAGACAGGTTTGAATCTTCAAAACTAACATCATGGGCAATGCAGCGGGTCATGATCATTTTCTCGAGGTTCAACCCCATAAATGAGGAATAATTTAACACGCAACCCACAAAATCAGCCGGTTTTTGAATCAGCTTACTGGTGGCCCACTCAGATTGGGTCCAGTTAATGCCGGCCAATTTGCAATCTTCAAATTTGGTATTTAAAAAAGAGCTGTCTTTAACATTGATCAGACTCAGATCGCAGTTTTGAAAGACACAATGGCGAAAACTACATCTTTGAAAATATGTGCCAGTGAAATTGCATTTGATAAAAGTGCATGAGTTGAACTCTTTCATCTGCATCTTGGATTCTTTAATCTCAAGATTCTTGTATTCAACTTTGTTATATTCGGTTTCGCTTGATTGAGAACTATCCATTTGAAGACCCCTCCTCTGTAAAACACAATAATTACCACATAAAAGTGTATATATAACCTTTGGGTTAGTTGCAAGAACGAGACCATAAAGATTTACTACCCATATGGGTCATGCAAAATCCATGATTAGCTGAAAGACAAAAAAGTAAGTATCTTTTTGCGCCAAAATCACAAAAATATTGCCCAATCGGGTAGTTACACAATCCCCATCAAATTCATAAAATGAAAGCTATTAAACCTAAAGGAAAAAACATGTGGGTAGCAATTTCTATTTTTGTCATCGTCTATGCAGCCATTGCCAGTGAAAAGTTTCCCCGCCACTGGGTAACAATGGTGGGTGGATGCTTATTGGTAGTGTTCGGGATTATGAGCCCCAAAGATGTGGTTGATTCTATCAATTGGGAGACTTTGGGTTTATTGGCCGGGATGTTTGTGCTGGTCTCCATTTTGACTGAATCGGGTTTCTTCCACTGGCTGGCGATGACAGCTATGCGCAAAGTGAAATATCGCCCTGCTCCCCTCTTTGTGGTGTTGATTCTGATGGCTGCTTTCTTATCCATGTTTATGGATAGTATCACGGTGATGTTGTTTTTATCGGCATTAACAGTTCAGCTTTGTCATTTATTGAGGTTAGACCCAATCCCTATAGTGATTGCTGAGGTTTGTGCTGCCAATGCAGGCGGCTCAGGAACCCTGGTCGGTGACCCGCCCAATGTGATTTTAGGCACCACGTTAGGTTTTTCTTTCGCAGATTTTGCCACCCATACAGGCCCGATTGCGGTTATCACTGCGTTGCTGATTCTTGGCATTTTTTACCTGATCAATCGCAAAGCGTTGAATGCTTCAAAACAATGGTTAACCGAATACACCATTATGGAAATTGAATACAAAAATCGCCGCGATCTTCACCCGCAATTATCGAAAATCGGATTAATCTGCTTTGGAATTGCAGTTTTGTTGTTAATCTTCCATGTTCCATTAAGCCATCTTATTGGCGTACATATCAATGCGGCTGTGGCAGCCCTGATCCCAGCCACCGTAGCCATTATTCTGCTGAGTGACAAACACAAGAAAGCGGTCATCCTCAAATTGGATGGCGAGAGTATCTTGTTTTTCTGCGGCTTGTTTATTTTGATCGGCGGACTTGAAAAAGTGCATTTGTTTGAGGGTTTGGCTACATTTTTTGCCAACCTGGCAAACGCCAATCAAAACCTCTTCATCATGACGTTGCATTGGGCACCAGGTTTATTGAGCGGAATTGTTGATAATGTACCGCTGGCTTTGGCAATGAGTTATGTGCTCAAAGATTTGGCTGCCATCCCCGGTATGCCGGCATTATCCCTGATGGTCTGGTCACTGGCATTGGGTGTGGATATTGGCGGCAGTATGACCCCGATCGGCGCTTCAGCCAATGTGGTGGCTTATGGTTACCTCGAAAAGTGTCACGGGGCAGTGGGATGGAAAAAGTGGTTGAAGCTGGCAGCTCCGGCCACACTCGCCGCGATGGTGGTCAGTTCCATACTGGTCTTATTAAAAAGTCAAATTGGATGGTATTGATCCACCCGTTTGCTTGATCTAATTCTTGTAATTATTAATTAGGAGGTTTCGATATGAACAGATCTGTCTCGTTTGCACTTAAATCAATGAAATGGCTTCGTTGGGTTGTTATCCCTGCTGCAATAGCTGCCTTGCTGATCACCAGTAAACCAGTCTATGCCCAATCTTCTGATGCGATTGTTGACCTGACTCGCGGTTTGAACACCGTTTGGGTATTGGTCGCTGCGTTTTTGGTTTTCTGGATGCAGGCTGGTTTTGCATTGGTGGAGGCCGGTTTGACCCGCGCCAAAAACACCACCAACATTTTGTTTAAGAACCTGATCGATTTTATTTTTGCCACGCTAGCCTTCTGGGCGGTTGGTTATGCCTTCATGTTTGGCTCCAGCGCAGGTGGTTGGATCGGCGCCAGCGGCTTTTTGCTGACTGGTGGTGAAGACGTTGCCGGCCTGCCCTTGATGGCCTTCTGGTTCTTTCAGTTGGTGTTTGCTGGTACCGCTGCAACGATTGTCTCCGGTTCAATGTCTGAACGAACCCAGTTCAAATCTTACCTGGTTTATTCATTCTTCATCACAGCCATCATCTATCCCATTTCAGGCCATTGGATCTGGGGCGGAGGTTGGCTTGCAGCCCTTCCTTTCGGCGCTGGGTTTAAAGATTTCGCTGGATCCACTGTTGTACACAGCGTCGGCGGTTGGTTAGGGTTGATGGGTGCCTTGGCACTCGGTCCGCGCATCGGAAAATTCACAAAAGAGGGAAAACCCCGCCTGATTCCTGGTCATTCCATTACCCTGGCCGTGTTGGGTGTGTTCATCCTCTGGCTTGGCTGGTTCGGTTTCAACCCCGGGTCACAGCTTGCGGCAGACGGAATTAACGCAGACATCATTTCACTGGTGGCCGTCAACACCAATATCGCCGCTGCTGCAGGTGGTCTGGTGGCAATGATTATCAGTTGGTTGTTTATCACCAAGAAGCCTGATCTTTCAGTGACCTTAAACGGCGTGCTGGCTGGTTTGGTCGCCATTACTGCGCCCTGTGCTTTCGTAACACCTGTATATTCCATCGTGATCGGCGCAGTGGCGGGTGTGGTCGTGGTTTTTGGCGCCATTCTGCTTGAAAAACTTAAAATTGATGATCCCGTGAGCGCAGTTCCTGTCCATTTGATGAATGGCATCTGGGGCACTTTGGCAGTTGGTATTTTTGCAACCGAGAATGGTGTCTCTGGTTTAATCGCCGGCAATTCTGGACAGCTTTTATCTCAGACCATCGGCGTTTTGGCTGTTGCCGCCTGGTGTGTCATCACTGGCGCAGTTCTCTTCTTTGGCATTTTAAAAGGTATTGTTGGCCTCAGAGTGAGTAAAGCCGAAGAGATGGAAGGTCTTGACCTGACCGAACATGGTGCTGAAGCTTATGCGCTTGATGTTGTTACCGCCCTTGAGTAACTCAAAAACCTAATTCAGATAACATTTCTCAGAATCGAGAGATCAAACCAAATTGATCTCTCGATTCAATTCTAAAGTTGACTTAATCAGGTTTGACTTTAACCAACGAACCCCTCTTGTTACCCAAACGGGTAACAGGTTCATCCCTTTTGTGACAATTGTTATGGTTTTTTGGATTTTTACACCTGATTTGACTCCAAATATCGCCCTTCCGGGTAATTTTCAAGTGAGAAAGATAACCGTAAAATGTAATCATTGAACAATTATGAAAGAGGTGCACGATGAACTTTGAAGAGATATCTGCTTTTTCTACTCCATTGATAATCTATATAGTTATGGGAATCTTCATCACCCGCATTCAACTTGATCAGGTCAATCCACGAGGGTACAAGTGGCTGCAATGGATGCAGTTTGTGGTGGATGTTTTAAAGAATGTCTTATTATGGCCGTTGGTGCTCTTCATCGAAAAATCTCAGCAGTGGCTGGCGTCTACCGCACCACTTGAAGAAGTCAATCCGGTTAAAGAACTGGTATCTGCAACTGCAAACAAAACATCCAAATAATTCCGAGATACTTTCTCTCCGTTTTCTTCCTTTTAGCAGAATCCGCTCTTATTGAGAGTGGATTTTGCTTTAAAAAGTTATTCGATAAGTCGTTCTATTGCCTGTTTCAGGTCAACCATCAGGTCACGATCTCTTTCAAGATCAATGGGGTTGGATGCCATATGTTCTTTGGAATACGACCACGGCAGATGACGCCGAATTTCTTCGGGTTCATTCCTATAACGCGGAACAATGTGGGCATGCAAGTAAGGATCGGCATTACTCAGCATGCCGTAATTGATGCGGAAGGAATCGGTAACCCGCAACAGGGCATCGCCTACGATGCTCATATCAGTCATGAAGCGGGCGCGGGCATCAAGATCAAGCGCGTTGATGGAATCCACCACAGGGTCAGCCAGGAGGATGCAGTATCCGCGCAGGTATTGCATATCCGCCAGCGCCACCCAGCCAGAGGGTACCCGGCAGATGATGGAAGGATTGGTGCCACTGCGGGCGGTTTCAATGCGAGTGAGGAAGTGAGAATCGGGCATAGTGATTATTCAGCCCGAAAAGGCGCTAGAGAATCTATATCGCCAACAAACTGCGGCAAGTTGGTATGCCCAAGCATTTGACGGATGGCAGCGTTCTCGCCCAAGTGATACCAATAGTGATAGATGATGCGCAAAAGAACCGATCCCCATAACTCGGTAGTGGTTTCGCCTTCTTTGATATAGAAGGTCATCAACTTTTCATGGGTCAGACCATCCAGCCAGGCATCATTGGCGCGAGTGATCGTTTGCCAGGCGGTAAGCATCTCTTCCAGTGGCGGGGTGGTGGCGGGTTGCCCCTTGCCGCAGATCACATCCAGTTCAGGGATGATTTTCTTGCCCTGTCCGTTGTAAAGCAGGCGATATTGCTCCTGCCAGGCGAGGTGTCCGACATTCCAACTTATGCAGTTAAGCGGTGGAAAACGTTTGCGCGCGTCATCATCAGAAAGACCTTCTAGGGCGCGCATGAATTCAGAGCGGGTGAAATGCAGTTGGTCCACAAGAGGATGAGGCATGGTGAGGCTCCTTGACTATTGATTTGAGATTGTTTTACATGATTAGAATGAACCCAAACAAAAAAACAGACTCTTACAGTCTCAAAAAAATAGAGTTAAGTTTAAGGGCAGATTCCGGGAGTTTAAAAAACCAAACTCCCGGAATAGAAATTTATTTATTTTTGATCACCAAGGCGCCGATGACACCAAAGCCCAGCCCCTGCAGGCAGTCATTGAGATGGACCTCGAATCCAGGCCAACCCACAACAATCGTGCCGATGCCAATATACCCCGCCACGATGGTCGCGAGAATAATCAACACCCAAACCCACCATTTTTTGGGTGGTTTTGCGCCGCGTAAAAGTAACCAGCCGATGACGGTAAAAAACAAAATCACAGCCAAACTAGATATGATGGAATTCATATTGCCCTCCTGAAGCAATGCATCCCTTGGTTGAATACCAGTAAGAGCGTTGCCTTTTTCACCATCAACAAACTGATAACAGATATTTCCTATATTGATAATTCTTTGATTACTTTACCTGATATATGGGTTCTCAGATGGAAGTGAACTGCCCAACCCGGCCAGATAATCTTCCAAAGTCATTGAAATAAAACATTCCAACCAATAAACCTGACCACCTTCCGGTTCTCCAATGAGCGCAAATCCTTTTTGCGGATACAAATAGGTGTAAGCACCCTGACTGAAATAGCTGTAAGTGATCTGTTCAGGTTCACCAAATTTTTCGGTAATACTTGCCAAATTAACCTGGGCGTCCCGGTTTAATGCGCTAACGACCTCTGCAACATCCTGCCGGATTTGGATAAAATCGGGCACCTCTTCAACTGCAGACTTATAATATAAAAATTCAGTGCCATCCTCGGCCAACTCTGTAGTTGCCGGCTCTCCCATAAGTTGGGTAATTTCTGCTCGCGTGGTTTTCCCCGGAATCACTCCCGGCAAACAGGTGAAAATCTCTTCAACTAGTTCTTCTGGAGCAGTTGTTGAAGTATTATCAATTTGTGGATCAATCGGGGGTTGGGTTGTTGACACTGGGATCTCTCCAATTGGAGGTTTTGTACAACTGGTTAATAATATCAAAACGATCAGCACAAACAACATAGGTAATTTATTATATATTGAAGTCATGGCTTCCTCGTAAATTTAATAATCCCAAGGGTATTCCACACCATTAAAGATGCTATCCTTGATAAATTGGTAGCGGTTGGGAGATTTTGCTGCCAATGAAGCAGGATCCACAACATAAAACATAACTGATTCGCAAAGATCCTCATGCGGATCAACATCCTTGGCATAATCACTAACGGGCTTGTTTTCTTCTCCCACACCCTTGAAAACCCATTTTTGGGCAGTTGGTTTCCATGCCCAACCAGTCCGAAAATCATTTGGATCGTCACGACTGTTTTCTCTAAACGCATTCATAATCTGACTGTTATCGTTTTCAACATCGGATTCATAAACTGATTTGTAGTCTTTATAAAAGTGGTAAGCATGGGTCATTTCGTGAACAATGGTTCCGATGAACTGTTTATCTCCATTGGGATCATCTTTAAAATCGAAAGGAGAATTAGCCTTGTCATAAACCCGGATTGTTCGGTTCCAATAGGCATAATCACCAAAAACACTTGGATTTTTCATTTTTGTTTGAGAGTCGATACTTACATTGTTTCTCTCAATTCGAGTAAACTTGGTTTTATCCCAATAGGATTTTGGCAGTTTTTTGAACAGGTCATCCAATAACCGCATCTCACGATCAGTCCATTGTGAAGTGCCATCTACCACATCAATTCCATAGGTGGTTTTAAAGTATTCCTTGGTTATAGGCGTTGTGATGCGCTGAAATTCATCAGCCGAAAAACTGACCGTCCAGTTGCCTGAAGCTGATTTTACAACACCTGAGCCTTTGCCTGTGCCATCTGCATAGAAAGCCCCCTCCCATGTGCCGCTCCATGTTTCAGAAATACTGTTTCCACCACATGAAGCAGTCATCGTCCAAGAAACCGATCCATTTACCGCTCCGCCATCACCCCCTGCGAATGTACCGTTTAGCGTTCCATTATTTTGGAATGAGCAGCCATCTTTATTTCCCTCCCCTGATAACGTGCCAATGATAGACCCTCCCTTGGGTGGGAAAGTAATAAAGATATTGTTACAGATACCCTGAGCGCACATCTGCCCGCTGGCAGCGATGGTATCTCCATCCGCATATACGGGAGCTGCAAAACTTGCAAAGAGCAAAAGGCTTGTAAAATGTTTTTTAATTTTGAAAACGAGCCCACTTGAATGAGAAATTAACATTGAAAACGAGCCCACCTAAATCATAAAAACTCCGGCACAATAAGGTCGGAGGCAGGAGATGAAAAAGGTGGAAGACTACG
>Ga0180732_1000059_pt1 | contig 122673 bp, 111 predicted proteins | sample KR11_01MetaG_FD_148674 | JGI IMG/M metagenome (GOLD analysis project Ga0180732, IMG submission 148674) | Groundwater microbial communities from the Olkiluoto Island deep subsurface site, Finland - KR11_0.1 MetaG | ecosystem: Environmental > Aquatic > Deep subsurface > Groundwater | place... | reverse complement strand
CTAATAACTGCTTGCAGCAAAGCAACAACACCGCAACAACTTCCATCTGAAACAGTAAATATCACCCTTAATACAGACCCAAGAACACCTGTTGTTGGAAATAACGAGCTAATTTTTGATATTCAGGACTCAAACGGTCAACTCTTATTGGGTGCAAAAGTAGAGATAAGCGCAGATCATACGGATATGTCTGGTATGAGCATGAATGGCTTGGCCACAGAACAAGGGAATGGCAAATATGCCATCACAGCTGATTTCAGTATGTCAGGGACATGGAAGATTACGGTTACTGTCCAGAAAGACAATTTGGATTATAAGAAAGATTTCCAAATGACAATTCCATAATCTTATTCTATTAACTGAATTTTGCCGGCATATTCAATCTGAATATACCGGCAACTGGAGTAGTCAAGTATGACTTTATTCGACAGAACACAAATACTTTTATGAAAAAATTTGATCAAATAGCCCTCTTTTTAACCCGACATTGGGTCGTAGTTGTCAGTTGTTTGTTGGGATTGTTTGTAGTGACTCCATTTCTAGCACCTCTATTTATGGCTATTGGGTGGGTATTCCCTGCGAAAATCATCTATTGGGTCTATTCTTTTATTTGCCATCAGCTGCCAGAACGTTCTTATTTTCTATTTGGTCCCAAGATTTCATACACCTTATCGGAAATTCAATCTGCCTGGCAAACCACAACGGACGCGATTATTCTACGCCAGTTTATCGGGAATACGCAAATGGGTTGGAAGGTAGCCTGGTCTGATCGCATGGTATCCATGTTCACCAGTATATGGCTATTTGGAATTATATGGGGGCTCCTCAAGAAGAAAAACAAAAAACTTCCATGGTGGGGAGCCTTCTTATTTATCCTGCCCATGGCGATTGATGGTACGACACATTTGATCAGTGATTTCGCAGGCATTGGTCAGGGTTTCAGGGATTCAAATAACTGGTTGGCGATAATGACCAAATATACGTTTCCAATTGATTTTTATGCCGGAGATGCCTGGGGATCTTTCAATGCCTGGATGCGTCTGATTTCTGGAATCTTGTTTGGTTTGGGTAGTGTCTGGTTTGGGTTCCCATTATTACAAGAATGGATGTCGAACTCGGTGAAGGTTACCGATGACAAATATGAGTACCGGAAATTACTCGGGAGAGAAAATGAACGATTGTTGAGCTTACGGTTGACAAGGATTCAAGAACAAGTGAATGATGAGTCTAAAAAGACAAATCGCGGAGAAAAACGACATGAATGATTCCAAACCCTTGATACGGGTAATTCTGGCTGATGATCATGCCGTGGTTCGTGCAGGGATACGCCAATTTTTAGAGCAGGCAGGTGATATTCAGGTCGTTGGAGAAGCTTCTGACGGTGAACTGGCGGTGAAGATGATTGAACAATTGATGCCGGATGTCGCCGTGTTGGATATTCAAATGCCAAAGGCCACAGGGATAGAAGTGACACGCGAAATTCGGTCAAAACGATTACCAATTGGGGTACTCATCCTCACATCTTATGATGATGATCCATATATTTCGGCAGTCCTAAAAACAGGTGCCAATGGATATGTACTCAAAACTGCCACACCGGAAGAGATCATTAATGCAGTTAGGGATGTGCATCAAGGTAAATCCGTTTTGGACTCCATGATTTTACCCAAAGTATTCGCCCAATTATCTCATCCTATTCAAGCACCGATTTTTGACTCCTTATCTGACCGCGAAAATGAAATTCTAATGCTAGTGGCCAAAGGGCTTACGAATAAAGCTGTCGGTAGCAACTTGGAAATCAGCGACCGTACCGTTCAAGGGCATATTGCGCGGATCTTCGAAAAACTACAGGTAAGCAGCCGAACTGAAGCCGTGATGAAGGGAATCTCATTAGGCCTGATTCAACTTCCAGAAGAACCTAAGGAAGAACTCATTATTTTTAATAATTGATTGTGATCATTTAAATCCCTTATGCTTTCTCACGCCAAAAATCTGAATGGGCATATTAGCCTATTTTTCAATAGGGTTTTTGCTTATTTAACTACATGCTGATTGACGCATATCAAATTGGCTGTCAAGTGCTATGATTAACTAGATGATTCATTCGATTAATTCGTGAGGTGATAAATGGTTAAAGATCCAGTTTGTGGAATGGAAATTGATCCAAACTCGGCTTTTGCATCAAGAGAACACATGGGACATAAATATTTCTTTTGTTCTGAAAATTGTGTAAATAAATTTGATAAAAACCCACATCAATATGTGCTCATGACTGAGGATCCAATTGGCTCAGCCACAACTGGTTTTAATCCAGACATCAGAGTACTTCAAGTTGAGCTACCAATCCTCGGGTTGGCTAAGGAGGGTCAACCTGGAGGTGAATTGATCCAGAAAGCGCTTAGAAAACTAATTGGAATTGATAGGGTTATCGTAAATTCCACGACAGGGGTCGTGGTGGTTGATTATGACCATCAAGTGATCCAAATTCAAGGAATTGTGAATGCTATCAAGAAAATTGGGTATCAAGTTGGAGGAACAAAGACACGAATTGGAATTGAGAACATACGCTGCACTTCATGTGTCGGTTTTATCGAAACAGATTTGAAATTATCGCCAGGAGTATTGGATGCTTCAGTCAATATAGTCACTCAAGAAGTAACTATCGATTATCTTCCAGAACAAACAACTCTCAGTAGATTGAATTCGGCAATAGAAAACTGGGGGTATAAGACAAAACCTGCGCCGAGTGACGAGCCGGTTGATCAACAACAAGCGGCTCATGAAAAAGAGTACAAGCGTTTAATGAACCGGTTTTGGTTTGCGGCCGTTATTTCCATTCCAGTTTTGATCACTGCTTATCCTAAATTCATCCCTATTGTAAGAGATTGGTCTATGGCAACCTTACGGGCTTCATGGTTTGTTGCTGCCATTTTGACGATACCTGTTCTACTATGGTCTGGAAGTGATTTCTTTACCGGAGCGTGGGCAGCCCTAAAGCATCGAGCTGCAAATATGAACACATTGGTCGCTTTGGGAACAGGCGCGGCCTGGCTTTATTCAGCGGTAGCCATTACCATCCCTGGAATTTTTCCAGAAGGAACATCTGAACCATTTTTTGATGTTGTAGCCGTTGTAATAGGGTTAGTTGTGCTTGGTCAGGCTCTAGAATTGCGAGCCAAAGGGCGCACTAGCGAGGCAATAAAGAAGTTGATGGGTTTACAAGCCAAAACGGCTCGCGTAATCCGTGATGGTGTGGAGAGCGACATTCCTGTTGAAGAAGTACTCGTTGGAGATGTTGTTCAAGTTCGTCCTGGAGAAAAGATTCCAGTTGACGGCATCATTTTGGAAGGCAGTTCAGCTGTAGACGAATCCATGCTAACCGGGGAAAGTTTACCAGCGTCTAAAAAGCTTGGGGATGAGGTAATCGGCGCCACCCTTAATAAGACTGGCGCTTTCAAATTTAGAACTACCAAAGTTGGCAAAGACACGGCACTGGCACAAATTGTAAAAATGGTCCAGGACGCCCAAAATAGTAAAGCTCCAATTGCACGCTTGGCCGATACAATTTCGGGGTTCTTTGTTCCAATTGTTATGATCCTGGCCGTGATCACTTTTGTAATTTGGTTTGATTTTGGACCACAACCGCAACTTGTTTATGGGTTGGTAACAGCTGTATCGGTACTAATCATCGCTTGCCCTTGCGCGCTGGGGTTGGCGACCCCGATGAGTTTAATGGTTGGAATTGGAAAAGGTGCCGAAAATGGTATCCTGATTCGTTCTGGTGAGGCTTTACAAACTGCTCAAGCGATCAAAACGGTTGTTTTAGATAAAACCGGAACGATCACAAAAGGGAAACCTGAATTGACCGATTTGGTGGTTGTAGAAAAACAATCAGTCACGAGCAACGAAATGTTGAGATTTGCGGCCTCGGTCGAATCAATCAGTGAACACCCGTTAGCTGAGGCTATAGTCGAAGGAGCAAAAACTAAAGAGCTAACTTTAGGAAAGCCAGAGTCCTTTGAAGCAGTCCCTGGACATGGGGTAATAGCCATGGTTGAAGGTCGAAGAGTTGTACTTGGTAATCTAAAAATGATGAAACGCGAAAACGTTGATCTGGTTGATTTGGAAGCAAAATCCGAAGCCTTGGCAAATGATGGGAAAACGCCAATGTTTGTTGCTTTGGATAGTAAGGCTGTCGGCATCATTGCAGTGGCAGACACCATCAAGGAGGATTCCAAAGAAGCTATTGCGGCATTGAAACAAATGGGAATCGAAGTGGTCATGATCACAGGGGATAACCGCCGTACTGCAGAAGCAATCGGTCGCCTGGTGGGAGTTGATCGGGTTTTGGCTGATGTATTACCTGAAGATAAAGCTAATAACGTAAAACAATTGCAAGCTGAAGGTAAAGCTGTAGCCATGGTTGGAGATGGAATTAATGACGCACCTGCATTAGCTCAAGCTGACGTTGGTTTGGCGATTGGCACGGGGACGGATGTTGCGATTGAAGCCTCTGATATAACTTTGATCAAAGGCAGCCTGAAAAGTGTCGTAACCGCCATTGAGGTTAGCCGGGCAACCATGCGAAATATCAAACAGAACCTGGTAGGTGCATTTATCTATAATGCCTTAGGTGTTCCTATTGCTATGGGCCTTTTATTCCCGATCTTTGGAATATTACTCAGTCCTTTATTGGCTGGTGCTGCCATGGCTTTTTCTTCGGTAACCGTTGTTGGCAATGCCAACCGCCTGCGTGCTTTTCACCCAAAATTTAGTGCCCGTTAGGAGAATAAATTATGACAACGCCTCAAATTATTGTATTGATCGCTGGAATACTACTCAGTCTATTTATTGCCTGGTTTTTCTGGTTATCTCCAAAGGGACAAACCCGGATTTCTACCGGTAATAATGGAATACAAGAAGTGGCAATCGTCGTCAAAGGTGGTTATACCCCAGATATTATCGTTGTCAAAGCGGGGCAACCCCTGCGTTTGCGTTTCACCCGGCAGGAAAGTTCATCTTGTTCTGAGACGGTAACATTCCCTGATTTCAATAAGAGTGCCAAATTGCCAGAAGGAAAGGAAGTAATTGTGGAATTTACACCTGAAAAACCAGGTGAATACGGTTTCCAATGCTTGATGGGTATGCTGCGTGGAAAATTAATTGTTGAATAGACCACGCTATTATTAGTTGTAAATTATTGGTAATTAAAACCCCCCACCTATCCTCTTCAAAAAGGAACAGGATAGGTGATTGTTAAAAAATGAGTCAAGGACGAATCATGCAAAGAATGTTTCAAGGATTGAAAATAAAAGATCACCACTTTTCTATCGAAAGGGCGATTCTTATTGCTCTGGGTTTACTTGCCTTATGGTTTATTGCATTAATGACTTTCATGGAAAATGGAAAGAATCATGCGGTTAACCTTGCCTTTGTAAGTGTATTGATGGTTTTGTTAATCGGACTCACCAGAGCATTAGAGAAAAACAAATATCAGGGTTACATAATTGCTTTCGCCGCAGTGATGATCGCGGTTATTGGCTATTTCAGGTTGAGTTCCTTTTTTATTCATACCGAAATTATTTTTACCTTAGCCATAATTGGGATATCTGCCCGCTGGGGAACCCGCCAGGGAATCTTTGCAGCCATCCTTGGTATGATGAGTAATGGGTTATTACATTTATTTTACGAACAAATTGGTGTTGATTTTGAAATATTTGCCATTGGAGGCTTCTTTCTGGCATCCGCGTTTATTGTTGGTGCATTGAGCAAACAAAAGGAAGCAGCCTTACAATCACGTGCAGATATGTATGAGAAACTGAACCGATCATACAGTGAAACATTACACGCATTGGTCAAAGCTTTAGATATGAGGGATAGTGAAACTGGCGGACATTCTGAAAGGGTAACTCAAATTGCCCTTTTAATTGCCAGACAACTAAAATTAGAGGAAAAAGAAATTCAGGAAATTCAATGGGGTGCATTGCTTCATGACGTTGGGAAAATTGGAATTCCAGATCATATATTGCGAAAACCAGGTAAATTAACTGAGGATGAATGGATTGTGATGAGAACCCACCCTCAAGTTGGCTATGAGATGTTAGAGGAAATCCCCTTTCTTGCTCCTTCGCTAGATGTTGTCTTACATCACCATGAAAAATTTGATGGCACAGGGTATCCTTCAGGGTTATCTGGTAAAGCTATTCCACTAGCTGCTAGGATTTTTGCAATTGCAGATACTTTTGATGCGATGACAAATGATCGACCCTACCGAAAAGCATTTTGTATAGAAGAAGCATTAGAAGAAATTCAACACTGTTCAAATTTCCAATTTGATCCTGAAATAGTGGACGCGTTTCTCAAGGCATTTGAACAAGCAAGAAAACCAATAACGAATGAACCATCAAACTTAAATTCTATTTAATAGGAAAAAATGAAATCACTTTTTCAGCGAAAAAACAAATCAGGTAAATCAAATACACAATCAATCATTGTTGATGTCCTAATTTCCTTAGGGTGGGCATTTTTAGTTGGCTTACCACTTTTTGTGGTACATATGGTACTTTTTGATTTTGAGCATAGTCAGCATATGGAGGAGTCGTACTCATTCATACAATCAATAATATCTTCAATTCCTCATCATCCACTTAGTCTTAGTTTATGGCTCTCGGCTATTTTTATCGCAACTTTTGCAATAAGGCGTACTTTACAACAGAAATTTATTTTAGCTCAAATTCAAACGAAATTAACACTCTCTCAAACCCAAGCTCTTACTGATGGTTTAACTGGTATATGGAATAGAACTGGATTTGATAAATTATTTGAGATGAACATTAAGCGAGGTCAAGAACAAAGCCGTAAGTTTTCCATTATTTTAGGCGATGTTGATGGACTCAAAGATTATAACGATACGTATGGCCATCCTGCCGCAGATGAAGCATTAAAGGTTGTCACAAAGATTATTGCGGAGCAATGTCGCATATTGGATGGACTTGCTAGATATGGTGGGGACGAATTTGCAATATTTTGCATTGATATTGATCAAAATGGGGCAGAAATGTTAATAGAAAGATTGTGTGAGGCGCTTAAAAAGTCACCTATTTCTATGAGTTTTGGTGCTGCAACATACCCGATAGATGGTGATGATAGGGATACATTGCTCGAGACGGCCGATATTCGGCTTTATGCTGCAAAATCAAAAGTCCTTTCACATAACGAAGTTATTGAGGATTGCGAATGTGAAGTATGTAGACCAAAAAAACCGCTTTGAGTATAGAAATTAAAGAGTCATGGAAATTCCGGTAAACAACCTGAACAATTAAGATTGATATGGTCAAAACCAGTGACCTATTTAGAGTCAGAGAAAATTAATTATTTATTTTATGATTTACAAAGGTAGGATATAATAACGTTATTATGAAATCTAAATATTTTGGCCAATTGATTGTCTGTTGCTCCTGTATCCGGCGGGGATGCTCTTTACCGCCTGGTTATCGTTCCTGACGATTATTAGCCAACTGCCTGGCGGCAGAAAGTTTCCCCGCAAAATAACTTTTGTTACGGTGAAACTTTCTGCCGTTTTTTTTATTCCAGTTGGCAATAACAATACAAATCGATAGGTGACGAAATGACGAATGCAACTGCACAAACCATTATGGGTGTGGCAACCCAGAATACTCAACCTCAATTTCACAAGAACATACTCGAAACCATTGGCAATACCCCCCTGGTGCGTCTTAATCAAATTGTTTTCGGCAATTGCTCCGCAACCATCCTGGCCAAAGTGGAATTTTTCAACCCAGCCGGCTCGATCAAGGACCGCATCGGATTGAGCATAATTGAGAACGCTGAAAAAGAAGGCCGTTTGCTGCCTGGCGGGACCATTGTTGAGGCAACCTCCGGTAACACAGGGGCAGGCTTGGCGCTGGCTGCTTCGATTAAGGGGTATAAAACCATTTTTGTCATGCCGGACAAGATGAGCGAAGAAAAAATCCGCTTTTTGCGCGCTTTTGGTGCTCGGGTGGTGATCACCCCGACCGCTGCTGCGCCGGAAGATCCGCGCAGTTATTACTGCGTGGCTGCCCGCATTGTCAAAGAAACCCCCAACAGCATGCTGGCGAATCAATACCATAACCAAGCTAACCCTGAAGCCCATTACCAATTCACCGGTCCTGAATTGTGGGAACAAACCGCCGGTAAGATTGATGTGCTGGTGGCGGGAATGGGCACCGGTGGAACGATCACAGGAACCGCACGTTACTTAAAGGAACAAAACCCCAATATACAAGTGGTGGGTGTGGATATTGAAGGCTCTCTCCTATTCGATACATGGAAAGAGGGCAAGATGCCAAGCGATCCCCATCCCAAGACCTACAAGATCGAAGGCATTGGTGAGGATTTCATCCCCAGCACACTGGATCTCTCGCTGGTGGATGAAGTGGTTCAGGTGAGTGACCGAGAATCTTTCCAAATGACTCGCCGCCTGGTTCGCGAGGAAGGTATTTTTGCAGGCGGTTCATCCGGGTCAGCAGTGGCTGGGGTCTTAAAATCTGAGATTGTAAGATCTCTAAAACCCGGACAAATCGTAGTGGTCATCCTGCCGGATTCCGGCAATCGCTACCTATCGAAATTGTTTGATGACAACTGGATGCGCGAGAACGGCTTTTTACCCGACAACAAGGTGACGGATACCGTTATGGCTCTCATTGAAACCCGTCAGAAATTACCTTTGGTGGTGGCGCGGGCTGGCGATGAGATGAACGTGGTGGTCAACAAAATGAATCAATATGACATCTCACAACTGCCTGTAGTCGATGAGCAGGATAAATTGATTGGAATGGTGGGTGAGGCCGATGTGCTGGATCATTTGTTGAAATCCACGCATATTCACGATCCGCTTGAGACGATTGCGTCGATCATCAATCCTAATGTGCTGTCCGTCACCCCGGAGACCAGTATTGAAAAGGTGCTGCCCGCTTTTGAACGCGGCAAAGTGGTGATTGTAGTTAATAATGAAGGGCAGCCGGTTGGTATGCTCACCAAGATTGATCTGATTGATTACCTGACAGGTAAGATCAATTAGTCGTTAAAATACAGCAGAACAGGCACTCAGGATGAAACCAAGTGCCTGTTCTGTCTATCGGAAAAAATGTTATAGTGTCGTTAAAGCTTGATCCAAATCCTGGATCAGGTCATCAATGTTTTCTATGCCAACAGAGAGTCGCACCAACCCGGCGGGAACTTCCAGGGAGCTGCCGGCGACTGAGGCGTGGGTCATCAAAGCAGGCACTTCAATCAAGGATTCCACACCGCCCAGACTTTCGGCCAGTGTAAATATCTTGGTCCCTTCCACCATTATTTTTGCAGCAGGTGCGCCGCCTTTTAGAATCACGGAAAGCATGCCGCCATACAACTTCATTTGCTTTTTAGCAACAAGATGGCCGGGGTGACTTTCGAGACCTGGATAGATCACGTGTTCTATTGCGGGGTGGTTAACGAGATATTTGGCAACTTCGGCCGCATTGGATGAATGGCGTTCCATACGCAGGGCTAGGGTCTTGATGCCTCTCAAGGTCAACCAGCAATCCTGTGGACCTGGTACAGCGCCAATGGCATTTTGCAGGAATTTCAACTTATCATAATGAGCTTTGTCTTTGATGATGATCGCGCCGCCCACCACATCGGAGTGTCCTCCCAAGTATTTGGTGGTCGAGTGCACTACAAAATCCGCACCAAGGCCGAGCGGCTGCTGAAGGTAGGGGGACGCGAATGTGTTATCCACTGCGACCAGAATTTGAGGGGAAAGTGCTTTTACACGTTTTGAAATTTCAGCAATATCGGCGATCTTTAGCAGCGGGTTGGTGGGGGTCTCAATCCAGACCAGACGGGTTTCTGGTCGAAGCGCAGTTTCCACTAGGTTGGGATTGGTGATATCCACAAAAGAGAATTGAATGCCGTAGTCTTTCAGCACCTTGTCAAACAAACGGAAGGTTCCGCCGTAAACATCATTGGATGCCAGTACATGCTCGCCGGGTTTGATCAAGCGCAGTAGATTATCCGTGGCGGCCAGACCAGAAGAAAACGCTAGACCATAAGCTGGGTGATTCTGATCAGGGCTTTCGAGGACAGCCAAACAGTGTTCCAATGCCTGGCGGGTGGGATTGTCAGATCGGCTGTAATCAAACCCTTTGGTCACGCCTACTGCGTCTTGCGCATAGGTAGATGTTTGATAGATTGGGGTGATAACAGCTCCCGTGGTGGTATCAGGCGCCTGACCAGCGTGGATTAGATTTGTTTCCAAGTGATAAAAATTTTGCATAAAACAATCTCCAAAATTCCTATGTTCATAAATCAATATATCATGTTCGAAAAAATATTTAACCTTATAGAATTGATTTTATCAAACTACTTTGAAAAGCATAACATTCATTAATTTATTCCGGAATAGGCCAAAATGCTTGAGTCCTTTACGCTTAATGGCGCTAAACACAACAAGACATGCCCGTTACACTATATCTAAGGTCTTTACCTTTTTTTGCAGATTTTCTTCCATACTGGATCCCCAATACACAAACCAGAATAATTTTTCGAATGGGTAGGTAAAAAATGAGCAATACAAAAGTAACTAAAAAACCAAACGATTTGATAGGTAAAAAGAAAAATGAATTGCCTGTTGTTGTCTTTGTTTGGATAATCGGTTTAACGTTTCTTGGCTACTTGATTGGAGAAATTGTTTTAGATACTTATCCGCATCCATATCATTGGGCTTCTGCTTTACTTGGTGGTGTTATCGGTTTTGTCGTCGGGTGGATTATGTATAAGTTGAAGGGAGACATCATTTAAGATTAAAGCGCCAATAATTAGTACCATTTCGCAGCTCGAAAAGAATTCTAAGTTGAACTCTTTGGTTTTTAATGTAAATACTATTAAGGAGCAATCATCGAATGACCGAAACCGAAAGAAATCCAAATGAACATGAAGGACTCAAGATGGTTGTTAAAAGTGTATCTGAGGTAGAAACTCCCTATACGCCCAAAAAGAGAAATATTATTCTTCGGGTCCTTTTTGCAGTAATAATATTCTCTTCAGGATTAGGAAGTGGTTATTTATTCTGGGGACAAAACGGATTAAGAAAAACTTCGTCAAACAATTTGAGTGCTTTGTCCGATGATGTAAATCCCAAAAAAGGATTAAAAATCCAGGCAACTTATGGCAAAGTAGGGCCTAAACTGCTGGCAGCAGGAACAATAGATATTATCCCTTTTGAGCAACTATATAAACAAGCCGGCAAACCGTTATCAGAAAAAGAAATCACGATTCTCACAAAAGGCAGTCAAGATGAAATAGTCATTACTCCTGAAAACGCTTATTTTTTACTTAATTATTTTTGGGCTTTAGGATTAACAAATAAAAACCCAGTTTTAGATAACGGTCCAATCCAAACAGCAGGTAATGGGAAAATTGACGGTTTTGCTTCGACTGGTGGTTGGACCATCGGGACAAAACCCGTTACTGAACTCTTTTCAAGCAAGCCTATCTTAATCCTAAACGAAAAACAGCAAATCAAAGTTGAAGAAGTGGCGAAAGCTGTTTACCGACCTTGCTGTGATAATTCAACTCATCTTCCTGATTGTAATCATGGCATGGCTATGCTTGGTTTGCTTGAACTCATGGCCGCACAAGACGCAACGACTGAAGAGATGTTTCAAGCCGCCAAATATGCAAATGCCTTCTGGTTCCCGCAACAGACACTGGAACAAGCCACTTATTTTAAAGTTGTTGAAAATATGGATTATCAAAATATTGATGCAAAATTAATTGTCAGCCAGAAGGTCTCCGCTGGAAGTAGCTTTCAGCAGTTACATCAATGGCTCGTTAAGAATAACCTGCTCGAACAATCACCAAAGAGCGGCAATAACTGTGCCGTGTAGAATTACAACAACTAGAATAACCCTTAAGAAAATGGAAATGATTGTTAGCAGCACGATTGTGAATTAAGGAACAAAACGACCGATACACGCGAATTAATAATTTCTACTCCCCTCTTGGGAAAAAGGGGAGTAGAAATTATTTTGAAGCTATGAACATATGAAATGAAATCAGAAGAAGAATGAACTGATCGAGCATAATTTGAGGAGGTGTAACAACGATTTGATTTAAATTGGGTGGGCGTCCATCAAGTTAGCTGATCTCTGATACTTTGTAACCCATCCTTTGGATTTCAATCGATATTTGTTCTTGGGTTACTTGCTTTTCATCAAATTCAACAACCATTTGAGCTTTACGGTAACTTGCTTCTGCAAATTCGACTCCTTTGAGTTTATCCTCGATCCTTTCTAGGATCATTGCACAGTTCGGACATTCCATTCCATCAATCTTTAGAGTTATTCGTTTAGTCATTTTATCCTCTTACAGGTCAAAGATAATTGTCCCACCATACATACCCATGGAACAAGAAAAATTAATTTGAGTTCCACTTTCTTGCGCGGGAATTTGGATCATGGCTTGTCCAGTTTGATCAAGGATTTGTTGAACTCCTAATGAAGGAATAATAAACGCTCGAGAACATGACTGAACGTTATTGGTAATCAATTTCAAAGTGACAGGAATTCCTGCCTTGGCATGGACTTCATTTGGATAGTAACCTGAATTCTCAACATTGATGGTTAAAAGCCTTCCCTCTAAATCTGATGAACCTGTTTGTGTGTCGGTTGAAACTGCAATATTAGGATCAATCGTCTGCTGATCTTGACTAGATGAAACAGCTGCCACATTTTGGGGCTGGGGGAAGACACTACTCACCAATCTTGAAAAGGTGAATGGTGACCCTGCAAGGGTCAGCCCGCTGTTAATAGTCACCAAAGCCAACACCAAAACCACGACCGCAACAATTCGCATAAAGTGTTTTTCGAGCTTTTGGCCCAATTGAGTGGCAAAATAGGAAACCGCGAAAAAGACCGGGCTTGTTCCTAAAGTAAAGGCGAACATCAAAGCTGCACCTTGAAGAGGATTCCCTGTTCCTAATGCCACAGCCATCATGGCCTGAGCTACACCGCATGGGATTAAAACGGTCATGAACCCTAAGAAACCAGGTGTCACGAGGGATGAATTATCCGCGTCTTTGGCAGTCTTCCTTATAAGCCGGCGCAGAAAAGCCGGTGGTTCAAAAACGAAGAACCTGAAAATAGGGTGAACGTTTAACATTCGTAGTGCCGAACCAAGCATGAATATTCCAATTCCAATTTGCAAAATCGCACGTGCAATCGGAGAAAGTTGAAAGGCTTGGCCGACCAAACCGAGTAAGAATCCCAGAATGGAATAGGCCAATAACTTGGCAAGAAGGAAGACTAGAATAGGCAGCGCAAGCTTTGATCGTGAGGGCTTGAAATTCTTTTTGTTTCTTCCTTTTCTTTGACCTGCATTTTGAAAATCTTTTTCAATCTGGTTTTCAAGGGAGCTCGCAAGTAGCCCACCTTGAACTGCTAAACAACTCAATCCACCTGAAGTAAGTCCAGTAATAAATGCAATAAGTATGTTTGACAATGAGCACTCCGTTTATTGAATAAATGAATTATTTCATGATTACATTAGTTGAGTCTACCATTTCAACTTTATTTGTTATATAGGCATAATTGCCTGATTTTCGCAGTGGGGATGGCCTATTGTTGGAGTGCCTCTTTCTGATTAAGATTGGTTTCAATGAGCAGGTAAATATTCACAATTTGCCCAACCATCCTCGTAAAGATTATTTACCAAAATGACCGAGGGGAAACAAAAAATTATGTTCGAGAGGACCTTATGACTGATATTCGATTGATAACACTCCCCATAACCGGAATGACTTGCGCCAATTGTTCGGCAGCAGTGGAACGTTCTTTGAAGAAAGCTAATGGCGTTAAAAGCGCTTCAGTGAACCTATCATCAGAACGTGCAACGGTTGAGTTTGACCCACAAGCTTCAACATTGACGGATTTGGTAGGCCGTGTGCAGCACGCTGGCTACGGCATCGCTGAAGGTGAAGCTGATTTGATTATCAAACGCATGAGCGATGATAATGACGCGCGTCGCCTTGAAAAAGCACTTTCATCCATAGAAGGTGTCAGTGAAGTGCATGTCAGTTTCACCACTGAAAAAGTTCAATTGCACTACATTCCAACACTGGTCAGTCAAACAGACCTGCGCCGTGCAATTTCTGCAGCAGGATTTGAAGCGCTTGAGGCTGGTGGTGATACGGAGGATGCAGAAGCCAAGGCACGTCAAAAAGAGATCGACCAACAAAAACGGCAATTAACCATCGGATTAATATTCACCGTGCCTCTCTTCATTATTGCCATGGCTGGTGACCTAGGGCTCCTTCCAATGCAGGTTTCCCACTCGACCTGGATCAAATGGATCATGCTCGTTCTGGCTCTTCCGGTTCAATTCTACGTTGGATGGCAATATTATGTAGGCGCATTCAAGTCGCTGCGTAACGGGTCAGCCAATATGGATGTGCTCGTCTCGCTCGGTACATCTGCCGCCTTCCTTTATTCTCTTCCAGTAACCTTTGGGTTGTTATCAGGGCATGTTTATTTTGAAACAGCAGCCGTGATAATTGTGTTGATCAAGTTGGGCAAATTATTGGAAGTGCGAGCCAAGGGACGCACCAGCGAGGCCATCAAGAAGTTGATGGGGTTGCGTGCAAAAAGTGCCCGCATCATCCGCGGCGGGCAAGAAATGGAAGTTCCTGTAGAGGATGTACTGGTTGGCGATGTGATCATTGTGAGACCAGGAGAGAAGATCCCGGTTGATGGTGTAGTGGTCGAAGGTCGCTCATCAGTGGATGAATCCATGTTGACTGGTGAATCCATGCCGGTTGAAAAAGGACCTGGTGCGGCCGTCATTGGTGCGACCCTGAATAAACTGGGGATGATCAAATTCGAAGCCACCAAAATTGGAAAAGAAACTGCTCTGGCGCAGATTATCCGCCTGGTGGAAGAAGCGCAAGGGTCCAAGGCCCCGATCCAAAAATTGGTGGATCGTATCTCAGGTTATTTTGTTCCTGCGGTGATCGGTATGGCGCTACTTACATTTGCAGCCTGGATGTTCTTTGGTCCTCCTTTGGCCATCAATTCTGATGTAAGTGTATTTACACGAGCATTGATTGTGATGGTGGCTGTGCTTGTGATCGCCTGTCCTTGCGCCATGGGGTTGGCAACCCCGACGGCGGTGATGGTGGGCACCGGCAGAGGCGCTGAAATGGGCGTTTTGCTCAAAACTTCAGAAGCGCTTGAACGTGCCGGACATGTCAAAATGATTGTTTTGGATAAGACCGGTACAATCACCAAAGGGCAGCCCTCGGTTACCGATATTGTGGTCAAAAATAACCGCTTCAAAGAGAATGATGTTTTACGGTTGGCAGCTTCCGTTGAAAAAGGATCCGAACATCCGTTGGGTGAAGCAGTCGTCGCGGAAGCCGGAAATCGAGAGCTGAAACTCTCCGATCCCCAAGGTTTTAGTGCCACAGCTGGTCATGGTGTCGAAGCCCAGGTGGAGGGTGTGCAAGTATTGGTTGGAAGTCCCCGCATGATGTCAGAACGTCAGTTTGATACCAGTGCGTTTGATTCAGAAGTCTCGCGCCTGCAAGGCGAAGGAAAAACCACAGTGTTGGTTGCAATCGATAATGTGGTCTCTGGAGCAATCGCAATCGCAGATACGGTTAAAGAAGGATCCATTGAAGCGATCCAACAATTCCATAAGATGGGCATCAAAGTGGCCATGCTGACTGGAGACAATCAGCAGACTGCCCAGGCCATTGCCAAACAGGTTGGTATTGATCAAGTGTTTGCTGAAGTCCTGCCTGGAGACAAAGCCGCTGAAGTCAAAAAACTTCAGGCGCAAGGGTTTGTCACTGCAATGGTGGGGGATGGCGTCAATGATGCGCCAGCATTAGCGCAATCCGATGTAGGTATTGCCATCGGCACCGGCGCGGATGTGGCGATGGCATCTGCTCCCGTGGTGTTGATAAGCGGCGATCTACGAGGTGCCGCAAGAGCAATCCAGCTCTCTCGTGCCACCATGACCACGATCAAACAGAACCTGTTTTGGGCGTTCATCTACAACATCATCCTCATCCCCGCTGCAGCACTGGGTTATCTTGTGCCGGTTTTGGCGGCAGGGGCAATGGCTTTCAGTAGTGTATTCGTGGTAACAAACAGCCTTCGGCTGCGTACAAAGAAAATCTAGTCACACACTTTTAAAGGAGTCCACAAATGTTCAAATCAAAGCGAATCAAGGCAATAATCTTTTCCGTAATTGTTTTATCCATGTTATTGGCGGCCTGTAGTGCACAACCGCAAGGCACAGGCACCTTTGCCCAGGTACCAGCAGGACGAGCCTATGCTGAGGGTAAAGAGATCTTCTTCACCCACACAGAAGCTTCTGATTCTGGTATTGCCGACAAGCTGACCAATATGATGAAATCCCCGGTGCTCTTTGTGCCAGCGTTGGCTGACGTACCTGAATCCGTCTTAGCCAATGTCTACGTCTTTGAAAATGGAGTGACTGGCAAGGGACCTCTAGGGTTCCAACCAGACGTATTCGATAATCCCCCCGGCACGGATGGATATTCACCCTTACGTCAGATCATTTTGACCAAATGGGCAGATGGAGTGAAGGCTACTGAGCAAAAATCAGAAGCTGAGATTCTTCAAGCCGAAAAGGATGGAAAACTGACAATCACAAAATCCGGAGTAGTTGTAAACATGCCCTTCCTCGTTTGGGATGGTGGAAAGAGATAAAAAGGTAGAGAAAATTGGGCTGCTGATTAATTGGCAGCCCGAAATATATTAATCTATCCTATTATTGTTTTTTTACCTGATTCGGACGGTCTATTTTCAAGATACAAAGTCAAAAAAAAATATAAAAATGATTGTGGATGAAGATAATTACCACATTCATTTTTTTGCATCCTTGAAAACATTCAAGTCTGATTATCTATACTGGAGTAATCATCAATTTACCTCGTTTTTATTTATATTGGAAGAGAATTGTCGTACAAATAAAAGAACGTTGATTCAAAAATATTAACGGCAATAATTTAATGTATTAATTGTTGGAACAACCAAAATAATGAAGGATGATTATCGTGAAAAAAAAGTTATTTCAACTTAAGACTATTCAATTAAAACTTGTTTTTGCTGTAGGATTAATTTTGGTAATTATTGGGGGAACAATTATTGTTTATTCATCGGTTACATCTCAACAAGCCGCATTAAAAAGTGCAAAAGAAATCACTCTTGGACAAGCCAATTTTGAAGCCAGCCAAATTGATGCTGCCATCGAAGTTGCAATGGATGCTTCTAGAACCCTCGCACAATCCTTAGCATCGGTTAAAGACCCCCGAAATATTGAAAAATTAACACGCGTACAAGCAAATGCCATGATGAAGGAAATATTAAAGAACAATCCAGAATTTCTAGGTGTTTACACGGTCTGGGAACCGAATGCCTTTGATGGATTAGATGCTAATTTTGTAAATACTGATGGAACGGATTCAAGCGGTAGGTTTATTCCATATTGGGTTCGTTCCAAAGGCGATGGTGCTATTGAATTGACTGAATTAGTTGATTATGAAACTGAAGGACTTGGCGAGTATTATCTTTGCACAAAAAGAACAAAAAATGAGTGCATAATTGATCCATATTTATATGACATTAATGGAACAAAAGTTCTTTTAACTTCTACCACTGTACCCATAATTTATAATGGGGTGTTTTATGGAATGGCTGGGGTAGATGTTAAACTTGATTTTCTTCAAATGCATGTTGATAATTTTAGTCTTTATAACAATACTGCAATTTTGGATATTATCAGTAACAATGGAACCATTGCAGCAGTAACCGGAAAACCAGAATTAAGTGGAAGGCCATTAAGTGAAATACAAGCAGATTATGAACATGATATTAAGATAATTCAGGCAGGAAAACAGACTGTATCTGAAGAGGGGGATAAACTTCACGCTTTTGCACCAATTTTGATTGGGAAAACCACCACTCCTTGGGCAATCCAATTAAACGTCCCTCTCAAAGAGATAACCAGGGCATCTTCCCAGCAAGCATTAATTACTATTATATTATCCAGTGGATTAATTTTGATCGGATTAATCGCTATTTGGTATGTATCAGGATCGCTCGTAAGTAAACCAATCCGTATTCTCACAAAAGGTGCAGAATTGTTGTCTGTTGGGGATGCTGAACTTACAGGCATGAACCGCAAAGAAACAGAAAAGATTGATTTTCGTAACGATGAAATGGGCGCGATAGGCAGAGCTTTTACAAAGATAATTACTTATTATAAAGAGATGACGAACCATGCAATGAAAATTGCAGATGGTGATTTAACAATAGAAGTAGAACCAAAGGGTGATACTGACTTATTAGGAAATACGTTTTCAAAAATGGTAGTAAGTTTAGAGGGCACTGTAAATCAAGTTTCACAAAATGCTTTAGAGTTAACCGCAGCTTCTGGACAATTAGCAATTGCTGCAAATCAAGCTGGTCAAGCTACAAATCAAATTGCTACAACTGTTCAACAAGTTGCAAAAGGAACCACAGATCAAACTGCAGCAGTAACAAAAACAGCCAAGGCAGTGGAGCAAATGAGTCAAGCAATAGAGGGAGTTGCAAAAGGTGCACAGGAACAGAGTTCATCTGTTTTGAAAGTCTCGAATGCAACCGACCAAATCAATTCGGCAATCCAACAAGTTTCTGGAAATGCTTCGGCTGTAATGAGCGATTCTGCAGCAGCGGCTGAGGCAGCTCGCAAAGGATCTGAAACGGTTGGGAGAACTCTAAATGGAATGCAAAGTATTAAAGCTAAAGTAGGAGTATCGGCTAATAAAGTACAAGAAATGGGCAAGCGTTCTGAAGAGATAGGTAAGATAGTAGAAACAATCGAAGACATCGCATCTCAAACCAACCTTTTAGCACTTAATGCTGCAATCGAAGCGGCCCGTGCGGGTGAACATGGAAAAGGTTTTGCGGTAGTCGCAGATGAAGTGCGAAAACTCGCAGAACGATCTTCGTTAGCCACAAAAGAAATTGGGGGATTAATTGGTGGAATTTTGGGAATCGTGTCAGAAGCAGTAAAAGCCATGGAGGAAGGATCAACTGAAGTTGAATTGGGAGTTATAAGCGCTAAAGAGGCTGGATTAGCCCTTAATGAAATTCTTACTGCAGCGGAAGCAGTTAATAAACAAGCAACTTTTGCGGCCGAAGCGAGTGGACGAATGAAAGCAGCATCTGAAGAATTAGTATCTGCAGTGGATTCTGTTTCAGCTATTGTAGAAGAAAATACCGCATCTACTGAACAAATGGCTGCCAATTCCTCTGAGGTAACCCAAGCTATTGAAAGTATTGCCAGTGTGAGCGAGGAAAACAGTGCTGCAATAGAAGAGGTAAGCGCTAGTGCAGAAGAGATGAGTGCCCAGGTCGAAGAAGTAACTGCCTCTGCCTCAAGCCTTGCTGATATGGCTCAAGCTTTACAAGCAGCTGTAGCCCAATTCAAATTAAAAGGGTAACTTTAAGCTAAGTAGCTTTATCTCGTAATCGTAAAATTTGAAAAATCAGGATCATTATTACAAGGTTCAGTAATTCTATCTGAACCTTGTAATAATGCTTTGATTAAGGGCTTTCACTTTTATTTGTTAGTAGTCGGGGTGGGGCAGGATTGGTATTAAAACTGATAACCATACTTATGACTTCGGACAGAACTATCGATTGCATACTTGCGAAGGTAAGCTTCTAGCACATCATTACTTTGCTTTGTTGTAGGGGAAATTTTTTTATCAAAAAAGGGGCCAGGATTACCCTTATGAATAATTTAGTTTGTTGTCAAGGATTTTTATCACTCGAAGAACTAATTAATAATTCATGCACGCTTGAGGGAGGTAGGCTTCGATGTGTGAAAAACAGAATCACATAATATTTAATGGGCTCCTGTTAATAATTCTGTCCGCATTTAGTCGAGAAATTAACTTTTTCTTTGTCAAAAACCATCGTAGGGCATCCTGTCGGTTTCCTCCGGGGGACGCATTAAAATCAACGTTTGGATTGGAAGATTGTTCTATAAGCCGTAGAAAAGAGGAACAATTAATTCCAATCCTCATAAATGATAAAAATTAATATATCGTGTAGCCATAAATATAATCAGCATATACTTACCAAAAACTCAGATCAATCTATATATCAAAAAAACATTACATTGCGATAAGTCATATGAAACGAGTGTTGTTAGGGTATGTTGTTAGGGTATGTTTGACAATAAGAATAAATCAAGATACACTTCTTCGGTCAATGGTTACAACAATCCAGCGTTCATTCTTAGTTTTAATCTTAATCTTAACAGCTATTAATTTGGCTGGACATATCACCGCGCCTACCCAATGCTGTACTGTACAGGATAGAACGAACTTTGCAGGGGATACTGATTGCTTGGCGTGTTCACTTCAAGTAGGCACATGGATGCCCCATTCTACGATAATCGAAACGGCTTCCATGCCAAGTTATTCTTCGCCAGGTAATCCGTCTTTAGTTCTTAGTCTTATTTTTGATATTCCACACCCCCCAACTTCTTAAAACAACTGAATAGTTAACGATTAAAAACCTCATTTAAATAAGCATCGAGGCTTGTAGTTGCGTTAACAAACACCGCCATTTCCCAAAAGATAGTTTTTCGATAATGGCGACTGTATATTTGGATTTTGAATCTGGATAAAGATCCTATGAGAAAACGACCTGTTTTACCACTCCTATTAATAGGGATAGATACTGTGCTCTTTTTATCAGCGTTATATAACAGCACCTATCTTAGACCAGTATCCCAAACTCCTCACCTATCGAATTCTGAGGAACACCCTTCCTCCGAGATTCCACTGGTTACCCGATAAAAGCCTTCACAGCTTTCCAGGATGGGTCAGCCATGTTCATTGCCATTCTCGTGATGTCGACTCTCACGCAAACTCGCACATTACAGGAGCAAAATTATTACCCAATGTTCAGCAAGAAAGAATACTGAATAAACTTGGCACGGAGACTTAGTCCATTAATTACTGTACCTGACCGGCCGAAGAATCGAGCGCCCAAGCGGTGCGAATCCTGTTGGACAATGGTTTTAAGATGGTTTCTCCCATTATGGGCGATTAGCGAGTCAGGAAAATAAGCTGGTTATAAAGTGGAAACCAGCCCTTAGCCTAAAAAGGATTTCTGAATGCGTAATATACAAAAAAAACGATCTCGTATACGACCGATCCTGTACCTTCTGGTGCTCATCGCCGCTGGTCTTCTAACGGCCTGTAACAATAAGGCTCCGCAAATCAGCATAGAACCACCTCTGCAGGATTTAGGAACTCAGCCTCAGCAACTGATCGATCTTGTTTTTATTGTGAAGAACACAGGTAACGCAGATCTTATTATTGAAAAAGTAAGCGTTTCGTGTGAGTGTACGAGAGCAGAGTTGGAAAAGAATACTATCCCGCCCGGTGAATCGACAGAATTACGGGTTAAGTTTGATCCGGCTGAAGACAACTTGTTTGGCGAAATCCAGCGCATCATCTATCTGCGCAGCAATGACCCGATCCAGCCAGAGGCTGAAGCAGAATTTCGAGTTACCATCCAAAAGCCGGGAGGATAGCCTGATGCTTAAAAAATGGTTGAGTAAGGTGAGTGGTGGAAATACCCTTTACTACCCAGGCTGTGTTACCCGTTACGCACTTCCTGAAGTGCAGGAACGTTACGAAAGATTACTTCGGCAAGCTAAAGTGGATTTCATCATCTTGCCCGGTGAACTTCAATGCTGCGGAAGTCCTGTCAGGCGGGCTGGATATCAACAGGATTTCGAACTGTTGAAAGCTAAAAACCTGGAAACTTTTAAACGATTTAGCGTCAATAAAATCATCACCAACTGCCCGGGATGTTATCACACACTGAAGTACGAATACCAGTTCGATGTCTATCACACAACACAGGTATTGTCTGAAACAGGCAGGATCCCGCCTGGACAATTCGGTCCGGATGAAAAGCAATCAATAACCTATCATGATCCTTGCCATCTTGGCCGCTGGTCAGATATTTACGAAGAACCACGCCGTCTACTGGATCAAGCCGGCTGGCAAGTGGTCGAACTGGCAGATAACCGGACTATGAGCCTGTGCTGCGGTGCGGGAGGCGGAGTGAAATCAAATTACCCAGATCTGGCTAATTCGATCGCTCAGGCTCGCCTGACCCAAGTAAATAATGGCCGTTTATGTACCGCCTGCCCTCTGTGTTACGCCCATTTCAAAGAAAATTCCGGCGACATTCAGATAATGGAGTTCAGTGAAGCCTTGATGCAGGCATCGGAAGCGAGGCGATAACCTATGATATCCCTTGAAGCATTGTTTCTACCAGGTCAGGTATCCGAACGCGAAGAGACGAAGGTTGTCTACAGCCGGGACGCATCTCGAATACAAGGTCCATGCCAAGGGGTTGTTTGGCCGGAATCTGTTAACGACGTTGTCCGCCTGGCGCAGTGGGCTGCCGAAACTGGAATCGATCTGGTGCCTCGTGGCGCGGGCACAGGGCTGTGTGGCGGAGCAACCCCACAAAACTCGGTCGTTGTAGATTCATCCTGGCTACGGCAAATCAGTGCTGGCGATATTCAATCCAAAAAAGTGATGGTTGATGCCGGCGTCTCCCTGGACTTGCTCAATCGAACCCTTCGCCAGAATGGGTTGTTCTTGCCGGTGGTCCCAGGCAGCCATCGCTCGGCGACCATAGGGGGAATGATCGCCACCAATGCTGCCGGGTTGCACGCCGTCCGTTACGGCAGAATGTGTAATTGGGTCGAGGAAGTGGTGTTGGTGGATGGGAAGGGTGAGGTTCATCAACTGACCGCTGATGACCGAAAAGCATCCTTAGGCCGGGAAGGGATCACCGGGATGATCGTACAGGCAACCCTTCACCTAACGGAAATTCCCGAGATCCGTTCGCTTACGCTTTTCACGTTTGAAAATCTCGAGGAAATGCTGAAGCAAGTCGAAGAATTGAAAACAAATCCTGCTCTTTCGGCGTTGGAATATCTGAATCCCCTGGCAGCTGCACTGGTTGGTTGGACAGCAAGGCATAGTGTATTGGCCGAGTTCCATAGCGCGGAAGGGGAGATCCGGGATTCGGCTGGCATGGCCAACCTGTGGGGAGCACGAGAAAGCCTGTCTGCTCGATTAACGCAGGCGGGATTCCCCATATCCGAAGATCCGCAGTTTCCTCCTGAGGCTCTGGAAGAAAGCATTGATTGGCTAACAGCACAGCGTATCCCAACCTTTGGTCACCTGGGGGTTGGTATCCTGCACCCCCGATTCCTGCAAAATGATGCGCGGATCGCGGAGCTTTACCGCCGGGTTTCTGTGTCCGGTGGGCAAATCAGTGGGGAACACGGGATGGGGTTAAAAAAGCGGCAGTGGGCCAGTGAGTCATTGCAGGCAGACGTCCAGGCATTGAAAACACAGTTCGATCCCTACTATATTTTTAATCGAGGCAAGCAATGTTGATCGACCTTACCGAAAACCCAACCTGCATCGAGTGTGGACTTTGTCGGGAGGTCTGCCCGGTCTTTCAGACCCAACGACAGGAAGAATATAGCCCCCGCGGTCGCGCGATGCTAGGTTACGCCGGTCTTCAGACCCTGGTCTTTTATCAATGTACCCTATGTCGTGCTTGTCGGGCTATCTGCCCGGTTGAGCACGATCCAGGTGGTGAGACCTTACGGGCAGGATTAATTTCAGCTGGTATTGAAACAGAAGCCAATCAACTGATGATTGCCAATATTCGCACCTACGGCAATCCCTTCGGGCCACTTGCCGAGGGCGAGCTACCTAAAACGTTAACTTGCTGCTAAAAAAGGACATCGGAACGAACATGAAAAAAATTCTATTACTTTCCAGCTTACTAATTGCACTCACCTTATTCGTAATGCCTGTCAACGCAGATAATACTGGACGGCAGGCGGTGGTCTATTTCAACGAAGCATGTGATGAATGCGCAAGTTATATCAATGGCGAACTGCTGGAAATTCTACAGACGAACCATGTGGAGCTTGTTCGAAAGGACTATATCAACCAGCGTGAAAACCGAAAGGAATTGAACCAAATGAATGATTCCCTGGGGGTGCCGTTGGAACTACAAAGTCACCTTGTTACCTTTATTGATGAGGGCCGGATCATTTTGCAGGGCGAACCACCCCGCCATGTAGTGGAAGACTTGCTATCTGCTCAAGAACTGCCGGAGAAGGTCCTGATTTACAGCGAGGAGGGCGAGGGGGATGGGTATAAAGCCTGGGCATTCGCCGGTCCAGTGCAGTCATATGAAGCCAATGAACCTATCACGACTTATCTGACCTGGTTTGAGGCTAACCAGTCATCTTTTGAAAACGCAAGCATCGTCGGGACCAAAAGCAAGCTGCTTCCTGCCGTTCTTTTGACCGGGCTTATAGACGGGATCAATCCTTGCGCAATGGCGATTCTACTCTTCTTCATCACATTTTTGTTTACAATTCGGAAAAGGCGCGCAGCCATTGCCCGCATGGGGCTTGTCTATATTGCCTGCGTTTACATCGTTTATTTTCTAGTAGGGTTGGGGTTGCTTCGCGCGACCTCACTTGTGCAGGGTCATTGGTTGGGTCAATTGGGGGCAGCTCTGCTGATTCTATTTGGAGTAACAAACCTGCTTGGTGCTGTGTTTCCAAAATTTCCAATTCGGTTGGAAGTGCCCGAAATTGGTAAAGAGGGACTGAAAAATTGGATGTACCGAGCGACCTTGCCCGCTACCATTGTGCTTGGAACATTAATGGGACTGGAGAGTTTTCCTTGTTCGGGGGGGCCGTATGTCGCTATTTTAGGGTTACTTGGCAGCCAGACGAGTTTCTGGGAAGGTTTTGGTTACCTGGCTCTCTATAACCTGATGTTTATTATGCCGCTGGTTATTATCTTGATTTTTGCCTTAAATCCGGTTATGGGGGCAAAGATTCAAGCATGGGAAAGATCATCTTCTCATAAAGTTCGTGGGATCACGGGTGGGGTAATGGCACTCATTGGGTTAGCACTTTTAATCTGGGTTCTATAAAATTTACTAAAGAAGGAGTTGTTATGTCTAAAAAAACTTTAAAAACAGCCAATCGTTCGAAAAAATCACCAAGGAGGGTTAATTGGTGGATTCTTGGTGCCTTGAGCATAATGCTAGTAGCGGCTATAACCATAAACGTGATTCAACAAAACCAGAATAAAGTCGATCCAGTAGCAATTGCACCTAATGAAATCAGCCAAGATAAAAGCATAGGAAGTGCAGACGCTCCGGTTGTTGTCGTTGAGTATGGGGATTACCAATGCCCAGCTTGTGGGGATTTCGCATTAACCGTCAAACCTAAAATTATGGAAGAATTTGTAAACACTGGCCAAGTGCGTTTTGTCTTTCGTAGTTTTCAGTTTGTTGGAGAAGAATCTCAATGGGCCGCAGAAGCATCAGAATGCGCTAATGAACAAGGAAAGTTCTGGGAATACTACGATAAATTGTATTCGTCACAAGCTGGCGAGAACGCTGGAGCATTCAAGAAGGAAAACCTGGAAGGATTTGCAGCCGAGTTAGGTTTGCAGACTGAGCAATTCAACCAATGTCTGGCATCGGGTAAATATACCGAAAAAGTAAAATCAGAAACCTTGGAGGCACAAAACCTTGGACTTCGTGGGACGCCATCGTTGTTTGTGAACGGAATATTTGTGGAAGACGGCAGTCATTATGAGGTGTTAAGTCAAAAAATCCGAGAAGGGTTTGAAAAATAGAGGTAAAGAAACAATGAAGTTATTGAAATTGCAAATACTTCGACCTATACAAAAGAAACGTCTCAATCTGACTCTGTTAATTAGTTGGTCTATTACGATTCTCGCTGTTTTTGGGATGCTTGGGTTCGTTATTTTTCAATGGTTGGGTTTGTCCATAAATGTCAAAAAGACAAGTAGTGGATCAGGGAATCAATTTGGGAAGCAAGGTTCTCAAATGTTTTCTTTACCGAAATTTAGTAACGAAGCCTCGTTAAACAGCATTCAAAGGAGGGTTAACCTAAAAACAGATACTGGCGCGATTGTGCGCCATGAAGTAATCGTTTATACCATTGAGAAAGGAGACTCAATATTCAAGATCTCTGAAGAGTTTAACATAAAACCCGAAACGATTCTTTGGGCGAATTCAGAGTCTCTTAATGATAATCCTGAACTTCTTACCATTGGAATGAAATTGAAGATACCCCCCACTGACGGAATTTACTATAAGTGGAGAGATGGGGATACTATAGCAGACGTGGCAGCCAAGTATAAAGTTGATCCCTCAGCAATTCTCTTCTGGCCAGAAAATCAATTAGATAAGGATGATACAACAATTCTTCCTGACACTTATGTGATGGTGCCAGGAGGTAAGCGGGAAATGGTCTCTTGGGTCATGCCAACCATCCCGCGTAAAAACTCAGGTGCCACAAAAAACTTAGCAGGCCCTGGTGCTTGCGAGACAACTGATGGTGCATATGGAACTGGGACATTCATCTGGCCTGCGGTTAATGACTACTTATCTGGAAATGATTACTGGTCGGGACATCTTGCGCTGGACATTGCCTCAGGTTTGGACTCTCCGGTCTACGCTTCTGATAGTGGGCTTGTTGTCTATGCAGGTTGGAATAATTCTGGATATGGATATATGGTGATGATTGATCATGGAAATGGTTATCAAACCTTATATGCACACTTAAGTCAGGTTTCTGTTACTTGTGGAAGTAGTGTATACCAAGGTCTTCCCATTGGCTCTTCTGGAAGTACGGGGAATTCTACTGGCCCTCATCTCCATTTTGAGACTCGTTATATGGGTGGTTTAGTGAACCCTTGGAGTCTGTTGCCGTAATTGTTCTTAACCATATCTTCTTAATTAAGAATTGTGAGTAGAAAGAGTTTAGATGAATCGGAGAAAATTCTTAAAAACTGTGTTTGATGAATTCTGTTTAACATGCCTTTAGTTCTGGATTGAGAGAAATAATCAATAAATTTGTGGTATTACGCCATTTCAAAAAAAGAAATAAATTTTTATAATATGGAATTCTGGGTAAATATAATTTGATTTAGTAAAGGATGGACATTGAAAAAACAGTATTTGATAACTGGCTCTTTTTTGTTCGTTTTATCAGCTCAAAACCTGGTCAATCCCCCTATTCCTGCTCTAGCTGATGTGATGTCTTCAAATGCCAAATCAGGTGAAGGATTATGTATCCCTGGCGACAGCGACCTTTTTAACGCCCAAGACTGCCTGATGGCAGGCCCAGCCCGGCAATTGGATGACCTGGCGCAACTAGGAATCACGTTTCCTGCAACTCCATTATATGTAGCCAATCCCCCGGCCAGCCTTGGCGAAGTCCCTTTTTCTTACGCCAAGGTGAGTGATGATGAAGTCCCCATGTATGATTCGCTTGAAGATATCATTGCTGGTCGGGTAAGTAAAAAATTGCCCGTTAGCCGGATAAAATATGTATCTTTGTACGACAAAATCGAAACGGAAAATGGATTGTACTACAAGATAGCCAATGGAAAATGGATCAGCAAGGAATACATCAGCAAGATAGGCGTGCAGTTTTTTCAAGGATACGAATTTAAAGAAAATCCAAGCGTTTCATTTGGTTGGATACTGGATCAAACTAAATCGCGCACCGTACCATCCATCAATGCGCCAGAAACCGGCAAAGAATATTCCCGATACAATATTGTAAATGTGTATGCCTCAGAAATGGAGGGGGAACTTGAGTGGCTGATGATCGGCCCGAATGAATGGATCAACCACCGTTCACTTAGCAGGGTTATCCCTAATTACGAAAAACCTCTAGGGGTTGAATCTGACCGATGGATCGAAATCAACCTTTATGAACAAGTCATGCTGGTTCATGAGGGTGATCGTATCGTCTATGCAACCCTGATCGCCACGGGTGTGGACCCCTTCTTCACCCAACCTGGAATATTCGAAATCTATAAGAAGATTGATCATGAATATATGCGCGGCGCGTTTGAAGCTGACCGGTCTGATTATTACTACCTTGAAGATGTACCTTATATCATGTATTTTGATCAGGCTCGTGCGCTTCATGGCGCTTACTGGCACACCCTTTTTGGTTATCAACGCTCGCATGGCTGTGTTAACCTCTCTATCGCCGATTCTCGTTGGCTGTTTGATTGGGCAAATATGGGCGATACCGTTTACGTGTGGGATCCTTCTGGAAAAACCCCAACCGACCCCGAATATTATGGAGCAGGGGGAGCATAAATAATTTTTTATGATTTGCTTAGGTTCATTATTAAGAAAGAAATAGAATTGCTAATAATTATTTTTAGCAATTCTATTACCAACACAAGTCGAAAAAATCTTTGCTTCTTCGCTTGCCTTTATCGCTGTTTTCATTCCGGTCATCAGCGCAGCCAGCACGCCGTCCATTCGGTAGTTCCCCGTCCAGGGCGCGTATTCCGATTAGGATTCTGATCGAGCAAGATTCTTAATATATTGAATGCACTCAAGCCGCTTATCCAATCTAGGATTAACTCGACAGGAGAGAATCATGATTGAAAATCTCTCTGCTTCAGAACTAGAAGGATTCGGTACTGCCCTTTCAGTAAACTTGGTTCGTCGCGTTCCAGTATCAAGCCATGCATCCCACAGAAGATATCGCTCAACCGCCGATTGGGGTCTGTGCCGATAGAACGGATGGCACTACCAAGCAGCTTACGGAACACAGAAGGCTGTTCAGCCTCCGGTAGGAACTTGTCAAAAATCACTACCCGACCACCAGGGCGTAAAACCCGCCAGGCTTCAGCAAAAGCGGCTGCGCCATCAGGAACCACGCTGAGAATGAGATTTAAGATGACAGCGTCGAATGTATCATCCGGGAATTGGAGGGCTTGGGCATTCATAACAGAGAAGATCATTCCTAAGTCTATTGACTTTGCGCGAGCTTTCTCTAACATAGCCGGGGTTCGGTCATCTCCAAGTTCATTTCAATATTCTCCTGTGAACATCGGTAAAAACATCCCCGTATTCTGGCGATACCTATCATACTCTTCGCCAGCTAATGCACCCAGAAGATTCTCTTCAGCGCGCGCCTGGTAGAGTATTGCAACCCACCCGAGCGCACCAAGCAGGGGGAGCCATATGCCTGTGAACAGGAATAGAATCACGTTCGGCCAGATCTCTACCGCATAACGCGGATGGCGCACCACGGCGTAGGGGCTGCGTGTTGCCAGCAAGAACTGTTTCTTCATCGGCTGAAACATTGATGTGTAGTTTGGATTGAAAAGCAACGCAAGCAATCCCAGACAGCGTCGAGCACGAGCAGAATACTTCCCGAAAAGTTCACCCACCGTGGCAGACCAACACTCACCCAGGCCAGGCTCCGACTTGTTGTCGGCGAAATAGCTGCGATAATGACGAGCTCAATCGTGACAATGTTAGAAACAAACACGAACAAAGTACCGATTTTGACCCACAGGGAACCTGTTTTGTTTGCATGAACAGGTGTGACAGGAATGTAGATGATGAGAGAAGCTTTCAAGAACCGGTTTTTTACGTATTTACGACCGGTGTAATAAAATGCCAGGAGCGTCATCCATGTAATGATGATGATTGCGGATTCAATCTAGAATGTCAGCGCTCAATTCTCATCGTCTAAATTAGACAATTGACCAATTTCCACAGCAAGATCGCCAACATACCGACCCAGAAGGACGATGCGGAAAATATTCGCAGCGTTCATAAAACCGCTAAGCCGCCTCGATACTCAATCTGAGACGATTTTCATATCACTCTCACTCCTCATACTTCAACAACCTCAATGCATTAGCATTAACTGACTCAAAACATTTTTTCTTTCTCAAGCTGGTTTGAGCCGTCAATCTGAATCGTCGTATGCGCGATGCCAAACTTTTCCTTTAATTGTTTGTTCACCGCGTCCAAAATTTTCTGTCCGTCCTCCAGGGAATCTTCCTCTGTCAGCACGATGTGCACACTGAGTGCGTCCATCCCAGATGTGATTGTCCATACATGCAAATCATGCACCGCGACCATCCCATGTATTGAAAGAATCGCCTCTTCGACCAATTTTAGATTGATATGTGCCGGTGCACTCTCCAATAGAATGTTAATCGATTGTTTCATCAAGGTCCAAGCGCGCGGCAGAACGAACAGACCAATTAACACACTGAAAATCGGATCTGCGTAATACCACTTTGTGAAGAACATAATAAGTCCGGCGACGATTACCCCCACTGACCCGAGCATGTCGCTTACGACTTCGAGGAACGCGCCCTGAACATTCAGGCTCTCTTTCGAACCGCTTCGCAGGTTAAAAATGCCAACCAGATTAACGGCAAGTCCAACTGCTGCTACAATCATCATCGGTAAACTTGTTACTTCAACCGGTTCTTGAAAACGGCGAAAGGCTTCGTACAGAATGTAAAACGAAATTAAGAAAAGCACTAAGGCATTCGCAAGGGAGGCAAGAATCTCGGCACGATAGTATCCGTATGTTTTTTCATCGTTGGCGGGGCGTTGTGCGATCCACATGGCAAAGAGTGCAAGCGCTAGCCCACCAACATCGGTGAGCATGTGCGCTGCATCTGCCAATAGAGCCAGACTGTTAGTGACAATACCGCCAATCACCTCGACGATGAAGTAAGTAAAAGTAAATGCGAAGGTAACTGTCATGGCGCGGCGATACTTAGCGCCTGAAGACAATTTATTATTTATTTCATTTTTTCCATTAATCATCTTAACTCTCTTCATCTTCTGAACTAGCCAGGGGCAGTTCATGCTTGTCTTTCAATCTATTCCAACCAGGGAAATGATGCACGACAAGTAAAGCAAACACGATGAACGCCGCTAACGAGCCCAAAATATACATCCCGTACGCGATGGCAAGACCTACTGCCGCTGTCGCCCACAGAGTCGCCGCTGTAGTAAGTCCTGTAATGCGACCCTTCTCGCGCAGAATCACACCTGCCCCTAGAAAGCCAACACCTGTGACCACCTGAGCGGCAATACGCGAAGGGTCGGCAGATCCGCTCACGTGAGACGAGATGAGACCAAATACACACGAGCCTGCGGCCACAGCTGCATAAGTACGGACTCCCGCCTCGCGCCCGTGCTTTTCTCGTTCCCAGCCAATAAACGCCCCCAGTATGGTGGCTATAATTGCACGCCCTGCCATTAAAATTTCTAGATTCCAATCCATTTTTTACATCTCCTATCTATCTTTATATCCAAGCAATCGTTACGCATTCATCACAATAACCAACGTCCTGTTCATTTTCTATGTCTAGAAAGCAAAGGGTATTGTAGAACGTGAGGAAAAGACCTATGTTTCTCATTATACATGTGGGCGAAACGGTGGTTCAGGCCAGTCAACACAAGCCTCTGGGATTAAGGTTTCAGAATTACTGGCTTCCAGTTTGGCCCTTTTTTCGCGGCGATCTTGAATCCATACGCCCAACAAGAGTACAAAAACGCCGATTGTGATAGATGCATCAGCCACATTCCAAATCGCAAATGTACCAACAGACATAAAATCAGTCACTTGTCCAAATATGATCCTGTCGATCAAATTTCCGACCGCTCCGGCCAATTGCAGCGAAAAAGCGAATCGAATCATCCGACTTTCTTTGGACACAAATGGATAATAATAGATAATACTTATAGAAACGATCGTGGCCAGAATCATAAAGATGGCATTACCACCTTTAAATAATCCAAATGCCGCCCCAGTGTTAGTAATATGGATCAATCGCACAAAAGGTAGCATCCAATCCCACGGCGCCCAAATTTCTCCAAATACCAGATTTGCTCGAACCAGTGCTTTTGTAACTTGATCGATCATTATAATAATGATCGTAATAAGAAATAACCAACGCACAGAATTAATATACTTTTTCAATCGAGCCTCCAAAACATAGCTATGATTTTTACAGATTACATGTTGAAATAATTAAAATAAGTCGTTTGTGAACTGAACAGTAGGTAAAAGATTTCACAATAAAAGAAAGTGGTTTCAAAACTCGTAAACCAGGCATTTTAATCAACATTAATTACCCTTATCAGTCTAACAAGTTTTCTTTCATGATTAAACAAGTAAATGGTGAAAATATTTACTTGTTTTGTATCCAGGATATTAGAAATTCATATTTGCCTTAACTCTTTTCCTTAGATATGACCATCGATTATTCCAGTCGTTTCGTTATGTCATCATTGAAATTGTCTCTACATCAAAGGCCCCTTTTTTAAAACTTTCTAACGGCTTGTTCATAAGGATGACCCGATACTGGCCTCGTAGCATAACCGGTTCATCGCATGAGATCACAACACCGGGAATTTCTTTGACCATATCACTAAACCGCCGGTTTGGGTCTGTTCCCAGCCATCGCAACAGACCACCAACTATTACACGTAATACAGTGGATTTCTCCTGCTCCGGAAGGAACTTATCAAAAATCGCCAGCTGGCCACCAGGTCGTAAAACTCGCCAAGCTTCCTCTAGAACTTTTTTACCGTCTGGAGCGACTGAAAGAATTAGGTTGAGAAGCACCGCATCAAAAGAAGAAGCTGGGAATTGCAGTGCTTGAGCATCCATTAACAACAGGTTCATTTTTTTCCGAGTTTTCTTCTGGGCTTTTGACAGCATAGCCTGGCTGATATCGGTGCCTGTGACATGTATACCTGAGGGAATGAAAGGGAGATCTAACCCTGTTCCAATACCAGGTATGAGAAGATTGTCGCCCAGCTGAAGATGTAGCAGTTCAATGGAATGGCGGCGGGCTTTCTGCATTATTGCACCAAAAAGCCAGTCATATATAGGGGCGTATATTTGATACACGGATTGATTGACTGGATTGCTCATGCCACATCCCTGTGTTCGATGCAAAACTCATGAGAGGTCAGATGGGTCTTTTCGCACATGGGTCACCTGTAGAATTCTGAATAATTTAATCATTTAGCTGCGAATCTGGTATCTCAACAAGCGTAATGCGTTTATCACAACCAAGATCGTGCTTCCCTCATGCGCCACCACCGCCCAACTGAGTTGTAGCAATCCGGAGACCGAAGTGACTATCAATAGGGCAATGACTCCCAATGAAATGGCCAAATTCTGTTGAATAATCATCCGGCTGGCACGGCTTAAGCCCACAGCAAATGGCAGCTTACCTAAATCGTCAGCCATCAATGCCACGTCTGCCGTTTCAAGAGCTACTGCTGTCCCCGCTCCTCCCATGGCAATTCCAACCGTAGCTGTTGCGAGCGCAGGCGCATCATTTACCCCGTCTCCGATCATGGCAACTGCCCCATACTCTTTTTGCAAACGTTGAATAGTACCCAGTTTATCTTCTGGTAGCAACTCAGCTTCAATATTGGTGACTCCAACTTCTTGAGCAATTTGTTGGGCTACTTTTTGATTATCTCCGGTGAGCATAATTAGATGCTTCACGCCAAGGTTTCGAAGCCGTGATAATACCGCGGCAACTCCAGGACGTGCAACATCCGATAATCCCAGAACTCCAAGAAATGTACCATTCCGGCTAAGCGTCATCGTTGTCCGGCCTGAGTTTTCAAGTTGAGTTACTGTTTGCTGAATGGTTGAATCAATGGCTTTTCCATCATTATCTTCAAATAGTTTGAGTGAGCCAATCCATACTGGCTGACCCTCCACTTGACTGCGTACGCCTCGACCTGGAATATTCTCTAAACCGTTCGCTAAAGGAAGAGTCAGATTACGTTCTTTTGCTGCCTTTACGATCGCTAATGCCAACGGATGGCTGGACTGCTGTTCAACAGCCCCTGCCAAACGCAGCACATCATCTGGTTGTGACCCATTGAAGGGAATGACATCGGTAACCTGAAATTTACCCATTGTGAGGGTTCCAGTTTTGTCAAAGGCTATTGCGTTCAGTCGCCCTAAGTTTTCAAGATGGACTCCACCTTTAATTAAAACACCGTTACGCGCTGCCTGCGCAATCCCGGCCAGCACTGTGGCTGGTGTACCGATAGCCAAAGCACAGGGTGAAGCCGCGACCAAAAGCAGCATAGCTCGATAAAAACTTTCGGAGAATGGCATCCAACCTACAATAGGTGGAAAGACTGCAACGAGCACAACCAAAATTAATACAATTGGAACAAAACGGGCGGTAAATCGATCAGTGAACTGCTGCGTTGGGCTTTGCTGACCTTGCGCCTCTGATACCATTTTCATGACTCGGCTTAAAGTATTATCTTTCGCAAGCCGACTGATTTTTACTTCCAGCGCAGCTTCCTGGTTAATTGTCCCGGTAAAAACTTCATCACCAACGTTCTTCTGTACTGGGACGGATTCTCCAGTAATTGGGCTCTGATCAACGGCACTCTCACCCAGAGAAATTACGCCGTCCACTGGAATTCGGTCGCCAGGTCGGACAACAACCATATCGCCAATGATAAGTTGGTCGACTGGTTCTTCCATGATTTGGTCTCCGCGCCGGACACGCGCTGTCTTGGGCATCAGTTCACCCAACGCGCTGATAGCATTACGCGCCCGACCTAAAGCATAATGCTCGCCAGCATGCCCCAACCCAAACAGAAAGAGCAGGAAAGCGCCTTCTGCCCAGGCACCCAAGAAAGCTGCCCCTACTGCTGCCGCCAGCATTAAGACATCTGTATCAAACTTACCCCGAAGTAGTGCCGGGATGGCATGATGCGAGATATCGTAGCCGCTGGCAGCATAAGAAAGAATAAATAAAATCAATGCAACAATTGTTGGTAAGCCAAAAAATTGCTCCCCCGCCCAACCTATAAGGAGAAATACACCGCCAGTTGCAAGCAAAAATATTGTCCAGCGCTCCTGAAGCCAATGTGGGAGGAAGGAAGGTGCCGTCCCGTGGTCGTTCTCATGTTCATGTTCGTGTGATTCCTTTTCTTCTTTTACCACTGGCTGCGTTATAAGGCGGGCTCCAAAACGGCGCATGGTGCGTTGAATCTGGTCAATGGAAACGATTTTTGTATCATATGCGACAATTGCCAGCCCTGCGGCATAACTCACACTGGCATGAAGCATCCCATCCATACCTTCGAGCTCTTTGGCGATCATGGTAGCTGAATCAGCGCTATCTAGTCCACTAAAAGGAATCTGCTCGTGGTGATAACGATTACGCAATTCTGAGCCAGCCTCCTCAGCGATACGTTTTACCGCGGCCAAGGAAATTAAGTTTGGATCATAATGAATGCATAAGTCGATTGGATCGTGATCCAAGTGCATGTGCGTTTGGAGAATGCCTCTTTGGGCTTGTAAGCGGGTCTGTAATCGCTCGATACAATGGTCGCAAGCATCTTGATTTTCTGGCAGTAACAAAGGCAGTGAGATTTCAACTGTTTTTTCTATCATGGTTTTCCTTAATTAATAAATCATCTTGAAAAATAAAGACACAATATAAAACTACAACGCGAAATAGCGTTTGTTTGTTAATTAATAGGGAGTATTACCATCGAATGGGAGGAGGTACTAAGACTGAAAGTTTGTTTATCCTAGGAAATCGCCGGCTGGAGGGTTCAATTTTGACCAGTAATGCAACTATAAGTACTGCAGGGAATACGTCCATATAAATTCCGAAATGAAGGGTTCCATTGCATATAATTGAACTTATTCCCAGAATGTCTGAATGTCCAGGTTGTAAATCGTGAAGAAAATGAGATCCAATGCTAAACGAAATCAGGATTAGTACAATAATTAGAACATGGTTATGCGAGTGGCGCAATTTATTCGTGCTGAACATGGCTTAGTCCAAATAGATATAGTTTTCTTACATGATCATCATCCAGACAATAAAAAACAAGCCGGCCTTCTTTTCGGGCACGAACAATTCTCATTTGGCGTAGACCACGGAGTTGGTGGGAAACAGCAGATTGACTCATACCAACCCGTTCGCTGATTTGTTGGACATGCATTTCTCCATGGAGAAGAATTGAAAGAATGCGCAACCGATTTGGATCACTTAATGAGCTAAACAGCTCTGCGAGTTGGCTGGCAAACAATACTTCAAGCGGTATGCCAGCATTCAATTCTACTGGTTCATCATGTGAATTAGTGTTCATATATTCATAATTATATCTAAGTAATTCCACCTGTCAAGTGGATATAAGTCAGTGAAATATTTGAGTTTCAACAATCTATTGAATTTTGCAAATACGACAAAAAACATCCATATTGACTTAATATAAAATGTATTTATAATTAAAATATGATTTAGTCAAGGCTAAATTATTTTGAACGGATTACATCTTATGAAATCACAATCAGTAGAAAATTATCTAAAAGCGATCTACCAGATACAGGAAACGCAAAAAGGGGAACCAGTTTCAACATCCTGCCTAGCATCATGGTTAGGCGTTGCGAACGCCTCTGTAACAATAATGGTAAAACGATTTTCATCGGCCAACCCGAAATTGGTAATCTACGAACCTTATGCAGGGTTTACGCTTACACATACAGGTGAAAAAAGGGCGTTGGAAGTAATCCGTCATCATCGACTTATCGAGAGTTACTTGAGCCAGGCGTTAGGCTACTCCTGGGATGAAGTACATGATGAAGCGGAGCGTCTAGAACATGTCATTTCTGAAACGATGGAAGACCGTATGGCTCAAGTGCTGGGAAATCCAATCGCAGATCCACATGGTGACCCCATTCCTGACCGTGAGGGTCAGTTTCAACAACCGAACGCATTTCCACTAACCCAATTACCAGATGAACAAACTGCTACGATTCAACGAGTCCTTGGTCAGGAGCCGGATTTCTTACGCTATCTTGCTGACCAAGGACTGCTCATAACAACCCGAATTAAAGTCATTTCGAAAGCACCTTTTAATGGACCAATCAACATTCGGATATTCGGTTCTTCGGAATCATTACTTTCTATTGGGCGAGAAGTGGCTGAGAAAATACTTATTTTGCCACTAACCAACTCTTCCTAGGATATTCATTATGAATAATCAATCCAATCACGGGAATAAACAGATCAGCCGTCGGGAACTCCTCAAACTTAGCGCTGCGATCGGGGTTGCAGGGTTAGTGGTCGCTGGCGGTCCGTTAATCGCTACTGTTTCCGGTAAAGCAATTCAGCACGGTGATCCCCCATCCAACAAAATTGTGAGTGAAGAAGCAGTGATGGAGATGGTCCATGGAGATAATAGTGGAGTAGTCGGTGATGTAGATCTTTCGAAATTTGACCCAACTCAGTTCCTTTACGATTTTGATTGGGGGAGCGAATCAATCACCGAATCTGGTCAAACCGTTCGCGAATGGGAAGTGGTGGCACTCGAAAAGGACATCGAAATTGCCCCCGGTATATTCTTCCCGGCCTGGACGTATAATGGCCAGGTTCCAGGCCCCACTTTCCGATGCCGCGAAGGCGATCTGTTGCGTTTTCATTTCATCAACGGCAGCACTCACCCGCATACCATTCACTTCCACGGTTTCCATCCGCCTTCAATGGATGGTGTCGAGCCAATCATACAACCTGGAGAAGCATTTACGTATGAATTCAAGGCGAGGCCCTTTGGGGTTCACCCGTATCATTGCCACGTTATGTCGCTAAAAAAGCACATCCATAAGGGATTATATGGCACGCTTATCATCGATCCACCCCAAGATCGGGAGCCGGCGCTCGAGATGGTCATGGTGATGAACGCCTTCGATACAACCTTTGATAATGAAAACGAAGTCTACGCGGTTAATACAGTCGCATTTCATTACGCCAGGCATCCTATTCAGGTAAAAGTGGGTGAATTGGTACGGGTTTATGTAATCAATATGACCGAATTCGACCTGATCAACTCCTTTCACTTGCACGCCAGCATGTTTCGGCTATACCGTACCGGTACCAGCCTGGATCGATATGAGCTGACTGACACTGTGATTATGGGACAAGGCGAGCGGGCTGTGCTCGAGTTCACCCTCGATGATCCCGGCAAGTATATGTTCCATGCCCATCAAAGCGAATTCGCTGAACTGGGTTGGATGGGTTTTTTTGAAGCCAGGGTATAGGAGATATCGAATGTCTGTTGAAACAGAGGTAAAATCCTCACACACCCGGCTTCCAGCCTGGTTGACCGGGCTGATTCCCTTGCTGGTGATGGGCTTGATGTTATTTCTCTTTACGATCTTCAACCCGCTTGCTCAGTTCAACAGCAATCTACCCCCTACAGAGAATCTCTCCATCGACCGGATTAGGGTGGTTAAGGATGGATTTGAGGTCAGCGTACTTAATAGTGGTCCTCAACCGGTTCGTATAGCGCAAGTGATGGTCGACGATGCCTACTGGCAGTTCAATATGGAACCCTCAGGTGAACTGCCTCGTTTTGGACGAGCTCTCATCAACATCCCTTACCAATGGATTTATGCAGAACCTCACCGGATACTGCTGGTTACAAACACCGGACTAATCTTTGAAGGTGAAGTTACTGTAGCAACACTTACCCCCAACCCCGGACTGCATGAATTTGCAAATTATGGACTGTTGGGTATTTTCGTTGGCGTGGTCCCTGTCGCACTCGGATTGCTTTGGTATCCCGCAATGAAACGCATGGGGCGCAAATGGTTGGGATTTATCCTGGCGTTGACGGTCGGACTGCTAGTGTTTTTGTTGGTTGACACCTTTTTGGAAGTATTGGAAACAGGGGCAGAATTACCTGGGGTTTTTCAGGGCATACCTTTAGCCCTGTTTGCCGCGCTATTAACCTGGCTGGCAATCATGGCGGTCAGTGCAATGCAAAACCGACGCAATGCAGCGTCGGGTTCCGTCCGTGCAAGCGGGATGTTTTTAGCGACCTTGATCGCCCTCTCAATTGGCCTGCACAATTTTGGCGAAGGACTGGCGGTTGGAGCCGCGTTTGCCCTGGGTGAGGCGGCGCTGGGATCATTTCTGGTGGTCGGATTCATCCTGCACAACATCACTGAAGGGATTGGAATTGCCGCGCCTCTGATAACCCATCGAACCGGAAAGGAAGAGTTGGTACAGGCGACCCCTTCGTGGCTGACCTTTGCGGGGTTAGCGCTTCTGGCAGGATTCCCCGCTGTCTTTGGTACATGGATCGGCGGTTTTGCCTTTTCGCCCCTCCTTGGCACACTTTTCCTGGGGATTGGGCTGGGGGCTATCTGGCAGGTAATTGTGGAAGTCACTGCTCTTCTGCGGCATAATGCAGAACGAGAAAACACTTCCTGGGTGTCCTGGTTCAACCTATCCGGTTTCATGCTTGGCTTAGCGATCATGTACTTCACTGCCTTCCTGGTGAAGTTTTAGCAATACAAACGGTCAGGCAGTTATACCTGGAGGTGTGCTTCAATTACTGATATTTCTATTTAAACTTGACCTCGCTTTAGTCCACCACCATCGTGCCATGTTTCAATTTTAAGCACCGGGGAGTACATTCCCTTGCCCACCCCAACCATGCATCTGCCGAGGCCTCATGTGACATCCGTTATTGATCTTGCTTTGTTCAGGCGCAATTGTGCCTGACGTTTTGGGTGCGGTTTCAGGCGAGAGGCTGCGAAATTTTGGTAAAGCCCTGAGCAGCCCTGATTCCAATACCATTGCCGAAAAAAAGAGGCGTGTTCAACAACAATTCTCTCATTTGGTCATTGATCTTCTTGATATTTTTTTCCAGATAAAGCAATGGCATCGAAAAGTTGCCTGGAAATTGCGAGGAACCCATCGGAAGAATATTCAAGTGTCCTTTCATAATCCACTTGACGAAAATAACATACCATATATAATCATATAACCAATTGTTTATATAATTATATTTAATTTTGATAAACACCGGAGCAACTTATATGACCTCAATCTCTGGACGAATAGCATTATCCACAAAAGCCAGGCTATTTCGCGGGTTTGGTGACCCGTCACGTCTTTCTATCCTGGAGGTTTTGTTGGATGGACCCAGGAATGTCAGTGAAATCGTCCAGGCGACGGAATTAACTCAGCCGAATGTTTCCAGTCACTTGAGTTGCTTGCGTGATTGCGGATTGGTCAGCACTCAACAGCGGGGAAAGTATATGATCTATCAGTTGAGCGACCCTGGCGTGAACAAAATATTGAGTCTTGCCAGCAGCCTATTGGCTGATGTGGCCAAAGGCGTTTACGAATGCACTCGTTATGCACGAGAAGACGAATTATCGGTGGATTTAATTAAGGAGTAATACGATGACTGATCTGAGAATATTGGATATTCCCGTTTCGGGGATGGATTGTACTGAATGCACCCTCCATGTGGAACACGCGATTAAAGAGCTTCCCGGCGTTAAATCGGTGACCGTACTACTGGCCGCTGAGAAAGCTACCATTCAGTTTGACCCAACATTGGTAGATCTCACTATGATCCGTAAAGCTGTCGCTGGAGCCGGATACAAGGTACCCGAAAATGTATCCGATCAGGCTCCAATGCCCCGCTCATTACAAGACTTTACAAAGCCCATCCTTACCGTGTTTGGCGTCGTCTTCGGTGTGATCTTGTTTGTAGTTGTCTTTGGAGAATGGTTGGGATGGTTCGAAAAGATTACGGCCTGGGTTCCCTGGCCGGTTGGACTGGGTTTGGTTCTCCTGTTCGGTTACCCGGTCTTTAAAAATGTGGTTCAGGCTACACTGCGCCGCCAGATCATCTCACATACATTGATGACAGTAGGCGTTGTTGCAGCATTGGTTGTTGGTGAATGGGCTACCGCCGCTGTAGTGGTTTTTTTCATGAGGGTGGGTGATTACGCCGAAAAATTTACCACTGACCGCGCTCGTAAGGCTGTGCGGGATCTAACCTCGATGTCTCCGCAAACTGCACGGTTGGATCGAAATGGCAGCGAAGTTGATGTACCGATCAACGAAGTTCAACCTGGCGACATTGTGATTGTCCGACCTGGAGAAAAGATTCCTGTTGATGGTTTGGTTATGGATGGTCAGGCGACTGTCAATCAAGCTGCCATTACCGGTGAATCGATGCCGGTCGAAGTTTGCCAGGGCTCAAAAGTCTTCGCCGCAACGATTGCCCAAATGGGTAGTCTGCGGGTGAAAACGACCCTGGTTGGACCCGATACGACGTTTGGAAAGATTGTTCGAATGGTCGAAGAAGCTGAAGCGAACCGTGCCGAAGTCCAGCGGATTGGCGACAAGGTTTCAGGGTATTATTTGCCGGTTGTGGCAATCATAGCCGCGATTACTTACTTGATTAGTAGAAACCCTTTGTCGACTGCAGCAGTTTTACTCGTCGCGTGTTCCTGTTCATTTGCCCTGGCTACACCGATCGCTATGCTGGCATCAATCGGAGCTGGCGCGAAACATGGTCTACTGATCAAGGGAGGCCGCTACCTCGAATTGCTCGCAAAAGCCGACACAGTTCTAATCGATAAGACCGGCACACTGACCACCGGGAAACCGCGTTTGGTCGATGTTATACCTTTGAATGGGATGAGCAAAGAGAGGCTACTTGCCTTAGCTGCATCCGCTGAACGGTATTCTGAACACCCACTCGCTGAGGCTGTACGACAGGGCGCGCGAGATCATAACATTACTATTTTGGACGTACAAGATTTTGTTGCTGAACCAGGTCGAGGGGTGCGTACCCGAGTGGATGAAAACGTGGTAGAAGTGGGTAGCTGGCGCATTATGGGTGATAATCCCCTCCCTCAGGTTGCTACTGAGTTGGAAAAACAAGGTAAAACTCTACTGTTTGTTCTCACCAATCAGGAACTGGCTGGAATTCTGGCTGCCTCCGATACTTTACGGCCCGAAACACCGGGAGCACTTGCCGAGCTGAAACGTTTAGGTGTTCGGAAAATTGAGTTATTGACCGGTGATAATGAGCGCACAGCCGCAGCAATAGCCGGACAATTGGGGATTGATTATCGTGCGAACCTGCTCCCGGAAGATAAAATTCGCATTGTAAAGGAATACCAGGAGCAGAAGCATATCGTCGTCATGGTGGGTGATGGGGTCAACGACGCGCCAGCTCTTGCCCAAGCCAATGTAGGGATTGCGATGGGAGTTAACGGAACGGATGTTGCGATTGAAGCGGCACACATTGCTTTAATGCGTGATGACTGGAACCTACTTCCACGTATCTTTCAGATTGCTCAACGAACAATGCGAGTGGTGAAAATGAACCTGGCATTTACGATGGTTTACAACATCATAGGTTTGACACTGGCAGCGTTTGGATTCCTACCTCCTATTCTGGCAGCTGCGGCTCAGTCGTTGCCTGATTTGGGTATACTCGGGAATTCTTCCAGGTTGCTTCGTCAGAATTGATATAACAAAATATAAAAATCATCAACACTTACGATATCCTATATGGGGAGGTATGTTTATGGGAGTATGCCTAAATAGATCCTTGTGATCGACCATGAGACCACAGCATTCTTCAAGAATTAGCTTCAAATTGAACCGACTGGTTACAAAACTACAATGACAGTCTTGATATGTTCTCGGATTGAGAGACCTATAAGTGCACATTTCCATGCGGGATAATTATCAGAATTGAACGACCGGAAAACTTCTAATGATATCACCAGAGTTGCTGCGCCGATTCCAAGTCCTATTCCAAAAATCAATGACAAGCAACCTGACAAGAACTTCCGCATGGTGTCTCTCCCTTCCTTTTTATTCCATTCGGTGATGATCTATCAATAGACGGAAATTGTATAGAGATTTGAGGAACTTATCAGGGCTTTATGAAGAAACCGAATCCCGCCGCACGTAGATCCCGGAGGCAATCTCCTCATCCACAGCGAACTGGCTGTATCCACTTTCAAAGACATAGGTCGGGGAAACACGCAGCAGCTTGATGCTCCCACCCGGCAACACGCCCATCGCCATTAATTTTTCCAGCCGGCCAGAATTCCCCATCTGAATAAACGCGACTTGCCCGGATTGACCGGGTTTAAGCTCCACCAAGGTAGCGATGGCCGATTCCTGGTGGGTGCGCATTTCCCGGCAGCATTCACCAGTTGGGATTTCCTTCCCATGCGGGCAATATTTTGGGTGGCCAAGCAATGTGCAAATACTCTCGTCCAATCCATCAAACAAGACGTGTTCGAGCCGGCAAGCCTGGTTATCGATCTTCTGTTGATCCTCTTTTAACACATTGGCAAAAAGGACTTCTCCGAGCCGGTGTCGGCGAATGGCGAGCGCAGCTTCCTTACGGCCACAATCGGCCAGTTTCCAGGTTTCCGCTGCTAATACGACCAGTTCACCATCCAGTAGTTCTTGCATAATGTCGACAGGAAATTCTGAAAGCGCTATTCCTGCCAGACCGTCTTCATCAGCCATCCACAGCCGCTCCAGTTGTTCTTGTGCTCGTTCGCTTACCATCATCCCAAATCCTCCTTCACACTTTGCCTTCCATTTTCATCGATCCGGTGTTTCAAGCCGCGCAGCCACGTTACCAATTTCGCTTCGGGTGGCATCTCATATCCACAATGCGGGCATCGCACCAGGTGACAGCCCTTGACCAGAGGACAACCATTACAAGCCGTGCCCGCTTCTTCAGGGTCAAAATCACAGCCACAGAAACCACACTTCATAGCTTCACTCCGAGGACCACCAGCAGCCAGTTGAGCAACCCACCCACCAGAAAGGCAAAGGGGAAAATAAAGGCCATAATGGCCAGAGCGGTTTTCCAACCCCGTTCTTTCAGCGTCACGGAAAACTGTGCCACGCAGGGAACAAACAAGGTCATGGTGACGGTTGAAACCAAAATCTGGATACCTGTCATCGTCTCACGCAAATCGTACAGCCCGGCAGCGCCATAATCGCGACGGAAGAAACCGAACAGGAAGGCTACCGCCGATTGGTCGGGCAAACCCAACCAGTGAACGAGCGGTTGGAGAGCATTGACGGCCAGATCAAACAATCCCGTCAGCCGGCCAACCCAGATCACCAGGCTGGCGATAATGAACAAGGGAAACACTTCCCGGAAATACCATTCCATGCGAGTGTAGGTCTTTACCAGCACGTTCTTGGGGTTGGGCAGGCGCAACGGAGGCAGCTCCATGTAGAAGGTTGGGCGTTCGCCGGGCATCAGCCGGGCGGCCAGCAAACCCACTAACAAGAAAACCCCGGTCATGATCAAGGCCCAGATCAGCAACAGATCGTTCCGCCCGGAAAGCATCCCTAGCATCACCCCTAACTGAGCAGAACAGGGGATAGCCAGCGACAGAAGTATCGTACTGAGCACTCGTTCTCTACGTGTCTCTAACGTCCGGGTGACGATGGTCGCCATTGTATCACAGCCAAACCCCAGCACCATCGGGATCACCGCACGGCCATTCAGACCGATCTTCTTGAATACGCGGTCGATCAACATCGCCAGGCGAGGCAGGTAGCCGCTGTCTTCGATGACCGAGAAGGCCAGGAAAAAGGTGCCAACTATAGGGGTACCACGCATATTTGGGACAAAACGGCAAGCAGAAATACATAAATACCTTACATTCATGCGATAATTGACTTAATAACTTATCGAGGTGAATTGATTTTTGTAGTGGTGCTATGTCTGCCAATATTCTCAGTCCCGCCGAACGCCATGAACTTACCACAATTCCTAACGAAATCAACGATATTGATCTCGTTAGATTCTTTAAATTATCATCAGTTGACTTTTCCATCATTGATCCTCGCCAAAGACCATCCTATCGTTTTGATCAGGCTGCTCATATTTGTATTCTACGCTGGTTAGGATGGTCTCCGGTTATATTGGATAAGCTTCCAGAAACCGTACACATAATATTGTGTCAACAACTGTGTATCGAGATTTCAGAATTAAATTCACAACCGCCAGCTGCGCGAACCAGCCGTCGTCACGCTGAAAATGCACGCAAACATCTAGAATGGAATAAATATTCCCCTGAGATGGGGTGTGAATTGACAAAGTGGTTGATACCGTTGGCTGAGGAACAAGATCAAGGGAGTGTATTATTTCATGTTTTATGTAGTCGCCTTTATCAAGAAAATGTGGTTCGTCCAGGGCTTGCTTATTTGGAACGGTTAGTCGAATCCGTCCGAACCTCCGTCAGGGAGCGAATTGCACAAGAGGTCAATTCAAAATTGACCCTGGAGCAAAAAAACAACCTCGATGAAATGCTTATTGTTCAGCCAGGCGAAACGATGTCGCATTTCCAATATTTCAAAGAAACACCAAAACGCGCTTCAGGAAACGAATTGATCGAAGTGTTGGGAAAAATTAAGAGCATTCGAAATCTCCACCTACCTAACCTGACCTTAAAAGAAGGAACCATTCATCCTAACCGTGTAAAGCTCCTCGCCCGGCGGGCCAAACAACGAACGATTTGGACTGCGGCCCAGCTCCGTCCTCAGCAGCGCTACCCCCTACTGGTCTGTTTTATGGACCAGGCCATGCACGATTATGTTGACCTTGCGGTGACCATTTATATTGAGACGATCAAGAGCATTTTTCAACGCGCAGAAACCAAACGTGACAATGAAACCGTGGAGCGCGGTAAAAGTTTGAATGACAAAGTCCTTATCCTCAGCCGCCTGGCCCATTTAATCCTGGACGAGAATGGCGTTCCAGATGCGGACCTACGTCAGGCTATTTACCGCCTTGTCTCACGAGACCACCTGGTCCATACCGCCCACGAATGTGATGAAATTGCTCAACCAGCCGATTATAATCCGAGGAAATTTGCGGCACGCAGCTATTCTTATCTTCGGCATTTTGTTCCCCATTTCCTCGATGTGATTCGGTTCCAAACAGAAGAAAAAGACCATCCCTTGTTAGAAGCCATCCAATTCATGCAAAAGGTGGAGCATGACCAGCAAGCTTTTGAACAACCACCGCTCCAATTCATTCCATGGCGTTGGAAAACTTATGTGGTGGACAAGGATAAGGTAGTTAACCGGCAAATGTATGAGCTCTGTCTGCATGACAGTATTGTGAAAGGAATAGAACATGGTGAGCTTTGGGTCCCCGATAGCCGAATATTTACCAGTTTCAAGCGAGATTGGATTTCCGATGATGCCTGGCCAGCAGCCCGGCAGACTTTTCTGGCGAAATTTCCTGAATTGGCCGATGCCGACGTATTTATTCAACGGGCTCAAGAAGCGCTAGATGTTCAAATGGCGGAAGCCAACCGTGTGTGGCCAGGTCTTCAGGAGGAGGTCTGGATTGAGGATGATACGGTCCATCTGGCACGCCTGGAGGCGAAAGAGTTGCCTGATGGAATAACTCAACTTCAAGATCGACTGGTAAACTTGTTCCCCCGGATTGGGATCGCACAGTTACTCCTGGAAGTGAATCATTGGATCGGGGTTGATCAGGTGTTAACCAACCTCAATGTACAGGAACACTCAACCGAGAATCTGACCGCCAAAAAAATAGCCGTGCTCATGGCAGAGGGCATGAATATTGGTTTGCAGAATATGAGCTACTGTGTTCAGGGAATGAGTTATGCAGAACTGGCCGGGGTGAATGATCGATATTTCCGGGAAGATACTCTACACCAGGCCATTGTTGCTGTGGTTAATTTCTATCATAAGCTCCCGATTACGCGCCACTGGGGAGATGGGACAACTTCGAGTTCAGATGGGCAGATATTTGGAGTGCCGGTTAATACTGTATACGCTCAATACCATCCTGAATCGCCCAGCAGGAGCGGGCGGGCTGTCAGTGTGTATACCCATGTCAGCGACCACGGCATTCCTTTTTATGGACAGGTGATCCACCACCTGAGCCAGGAAGGTGCCTATGTTCTGGATGGATTGCTGTATCATGAAACAGATTTGACCCCGCAGCACCATTACGTAGATACCGGAGGTTACCAGGATACGCTTTGGGGAGCCTGCCATTTACTGGGATTCTCTCTGGAGCCACGTATCCGGGATATCGGTGAAATGAAATTGTTCCGTATACGCCGCAAGGTGGAAGAATATCAGAATATCCAGGTGCTATTTTCGGATGCCATCAATACGCGTGCAATCCGGGAAAATTGGGATAACCTTTTGCGTTTGATGGCCTCAATTCATGCGGGAATTGTTCCTGCCTCACAAATTTTACGAAAATTGGATGTATATCACACCGAAAGCGGAGTTTTTAAAGCATTGCGTGAAGTAGGTCGAATCGCCAAGACGATGTTTCTATTGGATTATTTCACCCAACGGCAGATTCGCCACCGGATCCAGAAGGGTTTGAACCGGGTGGAAAGTTACCATGCTCTCGTTAGAACTTTGTTTATCGGTCAGTCAGGAGAAATTCGTCAGCGTGAGTTGGAAGCACAATTAAATCGCACCAGCTGCCTGCAATTAGTGGCCGCGATGGTCATGACCTGGAATGCCGCTTACCTCTCCGCTGCTGTGAATAAATTGGAAATGGAAGGGGTATCCATCACTCCCGAACAATTGGCTCATATTCTACCCGTTCTATCTGAACACATCAACCGGCTGGGACGCTATGAATTTAATCCGGCAGCGGAGACTATACAGACAGACTTATCTGCACTGCCTCTCAGATCTGCGGCTATGATGGCCGATCAATTTGGTTTGAACAATTGAGAGAGCGAATTATCAACTATCTGCAAGGATAGGGCCATCTCACGAACTGGAAAAAATCGTAGTGCTAAGGTTTAACTTATGAGATTTGTTGCAAAGGTCGAAATATCACTTGTTTGACCAATTTAGATTGTCAGGGATCATTATCACACGAAGGACGAATTATTCACACAATGAAACATGCCCCCTCAGGCTTCCTTGTGTGAATAACGTTATCTTTTGTTTTTTAAGGGTTCCTGTTAATAATTCAGTCAGTTTTCTGGGTATAAATAGATCTTTTTCTCGTAGAAAACGATTCTAGTGCTTCCTGTGGCTCCGGTAAAGATATTCCGTGAGCTGTCCCTCCCTTAATCCGGAGGGCTTTTTGTTTCCAATGAAACACTCGTTAACTTCTGGCCCGCGCAGGCTGTTAGCCACGCGTAATGCTTCTTGCAACATCAGCGCAATCATCGCGCCCTGGTGGACGGTAAGCCGCTCCAGAAGCCCGCTTTCTTTCAGTGCTTTCCAATACTAGTTACGGTCTGACGGCGAGAGATATCCAATTAGCGTCCGATGTAAATGGTGACGAAAGTCTAGATTAAATGGGGGTAATACCAAAAAACTACCTAACGAATGGACTCAGCGGAGCGGCGGGTGGGGAGATTCCATCCCAATTATGCACTATTTCTAGCAAGCCGACACCGTTATCGAGCGGCAGAGCCGCTGTCCGACTGGAGCCGGTGTTAGGCGGCGTTATGGTTTTCTCCAATTTTCTTTATTCTCTGCGCTCAAGTTCGTCGGGTGTTGGTCTCTGGAAGAACGCAATCCACGGTTTCATCGCCTCTTCGGGAATATGGAAACTCTCCTGCGAATCCTGCGAATTCCTTACCGCAAGCCGTCGCATCAACTCCTCCTCCGGCACATCGAGAAAATGCACTTCACTACTCGCCCCAAGCTGCTTGGCTCGCAACTGGAAATCTTCGCGTTCCTCTTGTGCCCAGAAGCCGAAATCGAGAATTACATTTGTTCCCAATACAAGCGCTCTACTTGCTATCTTCCAAAGCAGGGTCTCGATCAGATTATGTCTGGCATCATGTTCTGGCTCTTCTGCATCTTGACCAAATAGACACACATGCCATTCATCAGTTGTCAATCGAAGAGCTGAATACTCGCTCTCAAGTTTTTGTGCGAGAGTGGTTTTTCCTGAACAAGGCAATCCAACCATCAAATGAAGAGTCGCCACACTTATTACTCCTGAAATTCGCATATAATCCGCCTAACTATAGATATACTGCAAACAACTCACTGGTCACACTGGCGACAGCGATGATCCGTTAGTTTAAGTGGATAAAAAAAATCAGACACGAAATAGGGCAAAAATAAGGTGTAAACTGAACACATCATGCCCAAAAGAAAACGTCTCACAGCGAATCAAAAAGCACAAATTGCATTAGAAATTCTAAAAGAGGAAAAGACCCTCAACCAAATCGCATCTGAATTTGGTGTTCATCCCAACGTGTTATACCGTGTAAAAAAGCAGACCCTGGAAAATCTCCCTAAAATATTTGAAAATGAAAACAAGGGTGAGCATGATCGCCAGGCCGAACATGAACACCAGATTAACGAACTGTACAGCGAGATTGGCCGGTTGACAACCCAGCTTAACTGGCTCAAAAAAAAATCTGGCTACAATGAGTAGAATAGAGCGTCTGGCCATGTTGGAACCCCACTCACCAGAACTCTCATTCAAAGTTCAATCTGAGTTACTCGGACTGAGGCGTACCAGCCTGTATTACCATCCACTGCCGCCTTCAACCCGGGAAGTGGGTACCAAACGCCGTATTGATGAGATCTACACTCGCTGGCCGTTTTATGGCTCTCGCAGGATCACAGTGATACTCAACCGGGAAGAAATCACCATTTCGCGACCCACTGTGCAGTCCTATATGCGTGAAATGGGCATTGCTGGCATTGCTCCTGGGCCAAACACAAGTAAAGCCGTTCCAGAGCACCAGATTTACCCTTATTTGCTGCGTCACGTGAGTGCCGAGTACCCCAATCACATTTGGGGGATCGATATCACTTACATTCGCCTGAGTGGAAGCTGGATGTATTTGGTCGCTATTATCGACTGGTTCTCACGTTTTGTTGTCGCCTGGGAGTTGGATCAAACCCTGGAACTACCCTTTGTCCTGACCGCCGTGGATCGCGCTATAGTGTCTGCACATCCCACCATCTGGAACAGTGATCAAGGCAGCCATTTTACCAGCCCGCAATACTTGAATCGTCTATTATCCACAGGCGTCCAGATCAGCATGGACGGGCGAGGCAGGGCTTTAGATAATATATTCACTGAGCGGCTGTGGCGTTCGGTAAAATACGAGGAGGTGTATCTGAACGATTATGCTTCTCCCCGCGAGGCTCGCACTGGCCTGACTCGCTATTTCAACTTCTACAACTTTGAACGCCCTCATCAGTCCCTCAACTACCAGACTCCTGCTCAAGTCTATGTTGTTACTGATCAGGCAATGCTATACTCAACCTTAAGAAAGGACTCCACCTTATAGCAACCCCTTTCCGTGTCTAATAATGTTTACCACCTTAAGTTCTCCTCGCTGTTTTTTCGACCTTTGCAACAAATCACATAAGGAAAAACTTTTTGTACGATTTTTATGTTTCTTCGTTGATCAACATTCGTATTTTTTCTAGTGTTTTGGTTCGAAAGACCATCTCTGGACTGTATAGGGGATCCATTTCAACTTCTGTTGCACAACCCGTAACGAAAAGCTTATCTCTTTAGAGATAACAAGAAACTAAGTTTAGTTCTCAGTGTTTTTCTTTTGTGCAAACACATCATATTATGACGTACAATCAATTAGAATCAACTTCTCGCAGCTTGCCATGAGAAATTTTATGAACCTACTCCAAAGATGGAGAATTTCATCATTAGAGGTAAAATGTCCAAGTTTATCCGTATAAGAAAAAGCCTGATGAAATTGGTTCTGCAGGATTTCGTGGCTCCCTTACGGATCTATTTCAAGACGTTTTGTGGTATTGCTTTACTATTTGCATTAGCCGGAATTCTTCTCGTTGGATGCCAAAATAAACCAACTCCATTTCTTGATAATAGTCCCAAAAGCATATCGGTTGTAATAGATAACAATTATCCCCCATTCTCCTTTCTGGATTCTAAGGGAAATTTAGAGGGTATTTCTATTGACCATTGGCGGTTATGGGAAAATAAAACTGGTATTACTGTTGAAATAACAGGGACGGATTGGTCAAAAGCACTGCAGCGTATGGAGGCGGGTGAATTTGATGTCATTGACACAATCTTTTATACTGAATCCCGCTCAAAGATCTGTGATTTTTCGAAACCTTATACAGCTATTGATGTGCCCATTTATTTTAACAATGACATTTCGGGGATTACCAATGCAGAATCTTTAAAAGGTTTCCCGGTTGCAGTTAAATCCGGTGACGCTGTTATTGATTATTTAAAAAGCAAGGGCATAGACAATCTTCTTGAATATGACAGCTACGAAGCCATTATTAAGGCCGTTAAAAACCATGATGTCATCGTTTTTTCAATTGATAAACCTCCCGCAGATTATTTCCTTTATCAATACGACCTCCAAAATAAATTCAACTCAACAAAACCACTTTACAGCGGTCAATTTCATCGTGCTGTTCTGAAGGGTAACACTGAGCTACTTGCGGTAGTTGAAAATGGTTTTGCGCAAATCTCAAAATCGGAATACGAAACCATATCCAGAAAATGGTATGGTGTTCCAGCAACTAATAGTAATTATTTTATATATGCAGGATACATTATTGGTGGTGCATTCCTTGTGCTCTTAATTCTGATGCTATGGAACCATAGTCTTCAGGCAAATGTCAAGCGCAAAACCAAGGCTCTTCAAAAGAGTGAAGAGAAGTACCGACTATTGATCGAGAATAGCCATGATATCATCTACACACTGACTAAAGACGGAGTATTCACTTTTGTCTCGCCTGCCTGGACTGTGCTCTTGGGATACCCGTTGAATCAGGTGGTTGGCAAACCTTTCCAACCATTCATCCATCCAGATGACCTTTCACAATATATGGTATTCTTGCAAAAAGTGATCGAGACAGGTCAACGACAAGAAGGTGTTGAATATCGTGTAAAGCACGTGAATGGAACCTGGCGCTGGCATACTTCAAGCGCAGTTCCCACGAAGGATGAAACAAGTGTGATCGTTGGTTTTGAGGGTATTGCCTATGATATTACAAAGCGCAAACAGGCGGAAGAAGAAATTAGCCGGTTAAATATTCTCATGAGTAAGATTGTCGAAAATATCCCAAATATGATCTTTCTGAAGGATGCAAGAGAACTCAGGTTCGTCAAGTAAAACCAGGCGGGAGAAAACCTGCTAGGTTATTCCAAGGGTGAATTACTGGGGAAGAACGATTACGATTTTTTCCCGAAGGAGCAGGCCGACTTTTTTACAAAAAAAGATCAGGAAGTCTTACGCTTGAATGATATTTTGGATATCCCAGAAGAATTCATTCAGACTCGCAACAGAGGAACGCGCATACTGCATACTAAAAAAGTTCCAATCCTTGATGCCAACGGACAACCGGAATACCTGTTGGGCATCTCTGAAGACATCACTGAGCTTAAGAAGGCAGAGGAATTACAGCAAATCAACACTGAACGTGTACAAACCTTGCTGAACCTGAACCAAATGACGGAAGCTACATTGCAGCAGATTACCGATTACGGCTTGGAGGCAGCGGTTCAGCTAACCCAAAGTAAAATCGGCTATCTGGCTTTTCTAAATGAGGATGAAACAATTCTCACAATGTATTCCTGGTCCAAACAGGCTATGAAAGAATATGAGATTATCGCCAAACCGATTGAACATGTCGTAATGAAAACTGGTTTATGGGGTGAAGCGGTTCGTCAACGGCGGGCAGTGATTACCAACGATTACGAAGCGCCCAACCCGTTAAAGAAAGGGTATCCAGTCGGGCATGTGGCGATTCACCGGCATATGAATGTGCCAGTGTTTGTGGGTCAGCATATTGTGCTCGTGGCAGGGGTGGGCAACAAAGAGTGTGATTACAACGAGAACGATGTTCAACAACTGACGCTATTAATGGGTGGAGTGTGGCGACTTGTTGAACGAATGCGGGCAGAAGAGGAATTAAAGAAATACCGCGAACATCTGGAAGATCAGGTTGCCAATCGCACCGCTGAACTTTCAGCCATTAACCAGGAGTTGGAAACTTTTAGTTATTCGGTATCACATGATTTGCGCGCACACCTGAGAGCAATGGATGGTTACGGCGAAGTTATTCTAGAAGATTATAGCGACAAATTGGATGACACAGGAAAAATCTTTATAAAACACATTCGAGATTCAAGCCAGCGTATGAGTGAGCTTATCGACGACTTATTAAAATTAGCCCACACCAGCCGCGTGGAAATGCATTCAGAAACTATTGATTTGAGTGTGCTGGTTCGATCAATTATAGATACACTCCAACAAAGTCAACCCAAGAGGCGTGTAGAGGTTATTATTCCAGACGGAATCGTGATAAAAGGCGATAAGGGTTTGATGACCATTGCCTTTGAAAATCTACTTGGTAATGCCTGGAAGTTCACATCCAAACAACCACTGGGAAAGATCGAGTTTGGAAGTACTGAGAAAGATGGAGGTATTATATATTTTGTGCGTGACAATGGTGTAGGATTTGATATGAAGAATGCCGAAAAACTATTTGCCCCTTTTAATCGCTTACACTCGGATGAAGAGTTTTCTGGAACAGGGATCGGGTTGTCAATAGTGCAACGCATCATCCAACGTCATGGTGGACGTGTCTGGGCGGAAAGCGAACCAGGAAAAGGCGCCATATTTAATATTTCACTCTAAGGGGGCAGCTCACGAAACGAAAAAAAATGTGCTAAGAGTTTACTTATAGGAGTTGTTGTAAAGGTCGAAATTTCCCTTGTTTGACCAATTTATTTTGTTGCCAGGAATAATCCCCGGTAGGGTTGATGTGTTCCCACCTAACGGTGAAAGATATTGGGGTAAGTTGTCATCCACTTCATATCCACTTTCTTTTAATGCGGATATTGCCGGTCCTACATAGCCACACTGACACGAATAAATCAGAAACTGATGCATATAGTGACTTTATTCTCGTCAAAACGCATTGTAGTGCTTACCGAAGCCGCGGAAAGCACGTTATAGACTCACCTTTGGCCTAAGCACAAGTAGGCACAATTGACTTATCAGTAAGACACGCAAGGAGGCTCGTCAGTTCCTTCGAAATGAAGTATGGCGACGGTGCTCTTGGGGAAGTGCGGGATTACTCAAACACCTAAAAGATATGGATACTGTATTCTCTTCAGAAGTTAATTCAAAAAAACTAAACTAAACCATGGAAAGCCAATCCAACAAACTTGATCAACTTGGCTAATTGAAAATAAATAGCGAATGATATAGTAATTATCCAGCGTCCATTCTGAGGTATGCGATAAGGCGATTTGTTTTTGAGAAATATCATGAAAGTGTTGATGAGCGTCTGCGAGCCAAATGTCGTGTTGCGTAAGATCATGCCCCGGTATATCCCTTCCAATAAGCTGACCACCAGTGGATCGCTTTAAGGAGCGTGGTACAACTTCTCGATAAATTTTTACCAAAACTCCGGCCAAGTTATGGGTTTTTGATTTTTTTGAGGATTCTACATTGTCCTGCAAAAAAATCGCCCGGTTGGTTTGATTCACGCTCTCATCAATCATGCTTATCGCCCCCTGCTTTTTCAAAGGCGAGTTCTGCTGCGGATGGTTTGACTTTCGAACGAGGCAAATCTTGAATTATCAGAACGTTTTTCGTGCCTTGTTCTATATAATTGCGAGAGACAGTACCGTAAGGCCATGTGGCTTGTCCTGTATGCCCATGGGCACAAAGAACCACCAGATCAATGTCTGCATCCTGATCTGCAAGTTCTTGAATGGCAGAAAACACACTGTCATTCTCGACCACGGCACTTTCACTCTCAACCGGTAAGCGTTCTTTCATTTCTTGTAAATAGCTATTTACAGCTTGCCGGCTGACCTGCATTAATTGCTCAGTCAGTTTTTCGATTTCCACTGGGTATGGTTTTGGAATTGGAATTTCTGGTGGTTTTATTACTGCGGCGAGGACCAGTTTCGTTGTTGTAGAAATTTCATCACCTTTTATTTTTTTCTTGGTTTCTCCCCTTGCCAGAGCGATGCCAGCAGAAAGGGAGCATTCAGCTCGGCGGGAGCTGTCTATTGGCAGTAATATTCGGTGATATGATTTTTGAGTTGGTTCAGCTTCAGATTGGTTATATGAGCGAATAACCAATATTGGAAGATAAATCATATCAATCACTTTTTGGGTCACACTACTCATATTCCAGCGGCTTAATCCGCTTGAACCGTGCGTACTGATCACCAACAAATCAATTTTTTCTGAATGTCCAAAATTGATGATACTTTCTGCGATCTTTCCTTCGAGAACAAAATACTCAACCCGTGGGCTGCGCTCTTTCAGTTCCTCATCTTTTGGGAGTTTTTTAGCAGGAGTCTCCTCATCCAATTCCTGACACAATCGGTTCGTGATTCCCTGCATATAGACGTCAGCTTCTACTTTCCGAATCTGCCATTTCAGGGGGTCAATCGCGTCAGGGTTTTCTTGATAGGAAATCGGATTAAGTACATGCACCAGAATAATTTTCGCCCCAAATATTCGGGCAAATTGCATGGCATGTGGGATAGCACGTTCTGCAAGTAATGATCCATCCAAAGGTACTAAAATGCGAATGAACATTATTTTTCTCCCGTGAACAAAACTTGATTTCGTGTTATCTCTTATGTGTAGTATATCTGTTTGGTACGGCCTGTGCAACAAAAGTTTGAATGGATCCTCTATATAGCCCGGAGAAGATCGTTCGTTCGACGTTCTAACACCCTGATCAGCTCACCGGCCATAACCGGTTCTGTCAGATCTTCCGTGATCATTGGCTTCGCTGGTGCGATCTCCGCATGAAAAACGAAGTCCCTGTCGATCAACATGAAAATATCACAAATATCGTCCAGCGTATGATGCTTTACCATGACCCCGAAGGAGGATACGCGCCTTACATCTGCCCAAGCTGCGGATTTGCCTGCGCCGTGCCGGCAGGCACAGGCGAGCATCGGGTTCCCTTCTCATGCAAGACCCGTTTTTGCCCATCCTGCAGGAAAGTCCATGTCGATAACTGGGCCAACGATATAACAAAAGACATCCTGGAAGTCCCTCATCTCCACATAACACTAACTACTGCTGATTCTTTGCATCACTTCTTCCTGAAAGACCGTGGTTTATTGAAAGAGCTTCTGCTAGTGGGGGCTCAGGCAGTACTGGATGTTGTTCAGAGTATCCATCCCGGTATCCGGATTGGTTTTGTCTACACCATCCAACTTTAGTTGAGACTAAATTTAGTTTATTTCAAAATTACTTCGAGAATTTGCACAGGTAATTTTTCCAGCATTTGATGAGGAATGGTTAAATCTCCATAGCCGTTTCGAATATTCCTTAATAGTCCCGCAAGAAAGATTGCATTAATATATTCCGTGGGATCCAATCCAATTCCAGATGCGCAGACCTCAAACCATTTATCTGGTATCATCGGCTGACCATTAATTTCAATCGCATAGAGACGCCCATCTGCTAAAATCAAATCACATCGAGCATAATCACGGACTCCAGCAATGTCAAAAGCTTTTTCAGAAAGGGTGGTGAGTTTTCTGCTTAATTCCATATCCTTTACAGGCAAAGCTTGAGTTTTATGAGTCTCTTTATCTTCTGTTGTAATTATCCGAAGCAATTTTTTTTGTTTCAAAGTAAGCTCAGCAGGCATCAATAGTTTATGGTGACCATTTCCGATCATAGCTACGGTAAACTCTCGGATATCAGAGAAATCGCCAAGGTATTTTTCAATCAATATTTTCTTGTAAGACTTTAACATATCCTCCGTTTTTGTCTCAAGAGACTTCTGATCGAAAACTATTGAACTTTCATCCAATCCACGACTGTAGCCTTCACGATCTGGTTTTAAAATATAGGGATAGTCAGACAAGGTAGAATAACCATCCGCTGCTAATACCAGATTGTTGATATTTTGAACCGGAAAGTAAGGTGGTGTGGAAACATTATTCAACCACCACTTCGCTTTTAAATCTGATTTTGAAAGGACAAGCTCTAAGGCAGCAGGGCTTGATCCGATAAAAGGAATTTGATTTTCCTCTAATAGGGCATGAATGCAGAGATGTTCACCATTGTCTTCTGTGGTGTAATAATCAGCACAATAAACAATTTCTGGTCTTTCGAGCCGGAGAACACTAAAAAGTTGGTTTTTAGTATATATGGAGAAGTGTTTTCCAGAAATTCCGCATCGACTTAATGCATCGATTATTGTGTAATTACTTTCCGCATCTTGGAGATATTGGCCAACTTTGGGAGTGCTTAGAAGTAATACTTTCAAGAATTCACTCCTTCCAAGATACCTTCATTTACACAAGCAGTCAATTCACTAATATCTGAATTCCACGTCAAAACTAGGATGGGTTGTCTAGTTTGTAACAGACGCTAAATCAGTTACTTTTACCTGTTCCTCTTTGGAAAGCACCTTTGCAAGATCAAGCAAGATCACCAGACGTTTATCGATTTTTGCCACACCTACTATAAACTCAGAATTAATATTGCTCACCATGGGAGGAGGAGGTTCAATCACGCTGTCATCAATGGTTAACACCTCTGAAACCGCGGTAACAATCATGCCAATCTTGACTCCTGCCACGTTGGCCACCACAATACGAGTTTCATTGTTTCTTTCCTGTATTTCAAGTCCAAACCGCTTCTGCAAATCAATCACTGGTAAGATGCTTCCGCGCAGGTTCGTGATACCTTCAACATAGCTCGGGGCTTGAGGGACCTTTGTGATGTCCAGCATTTTATTGATGCCTTCTACTGAAGCAATATCGATCCCAAAAATTTCACTGCCCAATTCAAAAATGACTAATTGTTTTTCCACAATCGTCTCCTATTTATGTATATTTTTAGCCTTGATAGAGCATGACCTTTTTAGTTATTATTCCGAACCTTGACTAGGACTTTTAGTTTAGTTTGAATCTGTTGACCACGGACTGTAGAGCCTTGGACATTTCAGAAAGCTGTTGAGCTGCTGCGGTAACTTCTTCCACCTGGGCACTCATCTCTTCAGTGCTGGCACTGACTTCTTCCAAAGAAGCACTGTTTTCTTCGCTGATACTGGCAATACTCTCAATGGCCGAATGAACTTCGGAGGAATTGGCGGCCATTTGTTCTGTTGAAGCCGTGTTTTCTTCAACCACTGCAGAAACGGAATCCACTGCTGTGATCAATTCTTCAGAAACGGTTTTCATGTGCTGGCTGGCTTCACCTGCCAAAATAGCCTGTTTATTGACAGCTTCAGCAGCGTTCAAAATTTCTGTTAACACACTGCCCGCGTTATTGGCATTCTCGACACCCTTTTCAACTTCCAGCGAACCGTCTTCCATGGCTTTGACGGCATCTTCAACGCTTGTAAGAATACGTTTGATCAGACCTGAAATTTCTTTGGTGGCCAGTGAAGAACGTTCTGCCAGCTTGCGAACTTCGTCGGCGACTACCGCGAAGCCCTTGCCGTATTCCCCAGCCCGAGCGGCCTCAATAGCCGCGTTCAAAGCCAACAAATTGGTTTGAGAAGAAATATCTTCAATGGTTTCAATAATCTTGCTGATTTCTTCAGAGCGGCGGCCCATCTCTTCCACTTTTTCAGCGGAAATTCCTACCTTTTGTTTAATACTCTGCATGCCAGCGAGGGTCTTTTCAATGGTGATGGCGCCTTTACGTGCAGCTTCGGCAGAGGTGTTAGAATCTGAAGAAACAGCGGCGGCATTGCCTGCCACTTGCAAGATAGCCTTGTTAATTTGATCGGTGGCGTTGGATACCTTGAAGACGGAAGCACTTTGTTCCTGGGCACCCTTGGCTACGCCGTTAATTGCTTGAGTCATTTGATCCACAGCGCTGGAAGTCTTACTGATCGCATCAGCCTGCACAGAAGAACCGTTTGCAACTTGCTGGATGGTTTGGGCAATTTGGCTGGTGGCCTGGGCTGCCTGATTGGATGCTTGTGAAAGATCATCTGCGGCCGAATCCAGAGAAGCAGCATTTAGCGCAACTTGCCCAACGGCATCACGCAAACTCTCAAGCATCTTTACAAATGAATTCCCCAACCGGTCTTTCTCACTTTTTGGTTCAATGGAGGCGGTCAGGTCACCTGCTGCCATTTGATCAGCCACATCAGACACCGCCCTTTGATAATCAATCATCCTTACAAAAGCACTGGCAAGGAGCCCGACTTCATCTTTACGGTCCATGGTGATATTATCTGATATATCACCTTCAGCCAATCGTCCGGCGACGGCAGTTATTGTGCCCAAAGGTTTGGCAATCGAATTTGCCAGAGCAATGGCAAGGAAGATACTAAGCACAATAATCACGGCAATCACCAATAAAGAGTTCAACATCGTTTTGTTAATGGTATCTTGTATGTCATCCACATAGACGCCGGTGCCTACCACCCACCCCCATTCAGGAATCGATTTTACATATGAGATTTTTGGTGAAGGCTTGACGTTTTCTCCGCTGGTTTTCGGCCACTGGTAAGAGACACTTCCTTCTCCTTGGTCTTTTGCGATCTTGGCAAATTCCACAAAGATCTTTTTGCCTGTGGGATCCTTATATTCCTTCAAGCCACCTTCTGCATACCATTCTGGTTTATCAGCACTCGTGAAATTGGGGTGCATGATCATTTTTGGTTCTAGATCGTTGATCCAGAAATAGTTACCATTGTCATAGCGCATATAGCGCACAACATCCATGGCAGCAGCTTGCGCTTCTTCAAGTGTCATTTTGCCATTTTTTTGAAGATCCACAAAATGTTCAATAGAGGAATACGCTGAATCCGCCATGTTCTTCGTTTGTGCTTCTTTGGCTGCAAAAATATTGTCCTTATAAGTTGGATAAATGTATGCGGCCAAAAACACGGCAAACGCGACAATAATGATCACCCCTAACAATAAGACTTTCTGAAAAACTTTTACGTTCTGTAAAAATTTCATAGTTACCTCTCTAGACGATATGACGATAATCCTGATAGCAGTTCTTATCAATTAATAATTTGCTTTTTAATTATCTCATTGACAGAGTCACTTATATTTTGCAAGAAGTAACCCTTTCATATTCGGAAAAGTTTTTTAGAAAAATAGAGTTCGCTGCATATATAATCGCATGATTTGAAAAAAAGTTACGTAAAGTAACGATTAATTTCAAGATCGGCGTTCTTTGTGTTCCCAACTTGTTTTTGCAGTCGACATTGATCCAGATGGAATCTCCACTTTTGAAAATTAGGGAAAGGATAACGACAACAACGCTGGAGTAGGACCGAGACAAACCACGCCTAGGGGAGGAATACATATTCTCTACAAACTTCCCAATGGACTAAAAATTATTAATAATACCGGCAAAATAGCGACCGGTATTGATTTTAGAAGTGATGGGTATATTTGCACAGACGCTTCGAGTTACAAATGGGATTTTGGTGATTGCGGAATTTATGCCTCGCTATGGACTGCCCCCGAATGGTTATTGAATAATATTCGCGTGTAAATTGCGAAAAAGAACAAACAGAGCTTGATTTCACTAAGAACGCAAAAGATCACGAACCATTTTTTTTGTTTCACAAAAACGATACGTAAAATTTATGGCAATATGGAGCTGAAAATGCTACAAATTGAAAAACGCAACCAAAATTCTTCGCCGTTTTTGAAAAACGGGGGAGGACTTTTTTGTTGACGTGGAATTTAGGTTAACCTTCTATATTCCATTTATAGAGTGAAGTATGAGGTTGTAACGTATGAGAGAAACCAAAGATCTACAAATATCACTTGAAAAACAAAAAACAGCTGCCTTTAATATCAAAGGTGCGGCTGGCGAGATTAACATGATCGCAATTAACGCAGCGATTGAGTCTGCCCATGCGGCAGCCGGTATCCGCACAATGATGGAAAAAGTGCTGGATAGCATGATGACAAGCATTTGCAGGATGATTACACTTTTACTGGAAAGCAAAGCATTAACTTTAGAGTTCAAGAATCTCGTGGAGTTTTCGAAACAAGTTGGTATCGATGAGATTTTTATTACAAATTCAGATGGGGTTACAGTTGGATCAAATTTGGAATCAGCCTATGGATGGTGCTTTCCAGATGATCCAAAGGCACAAGCCTTTGTTTTTCGAAAACTTATCGATTCAAAAGACGGGGTTGTAACCCAACCAATAAAATCTCGCGACTTGGACTCTCAAATGTTTAAATTTGTCGGGGTTTCTCGCACCGACGAGCCTGGAATTGTACAAATTGGATATAGAGCTGAGACCATCACCAAATATCAAGTGGAAATTGGCGCTGTTTTTGGCATTTTAGCCAATGAGATCAAGAATTTGGGTGGGCGTGTGACCGCTGCATCCAAAGCCATGCAAGACACAACTGAAGAACTTGAAAAAGAAATAAAGAACCAAAACAAATAAAACTAAAAGGTTCAGACTCAATGTCTGAACCTTTTTTCTTAAATTTCTAAAGTTATTTAGGCCAGGCTTTCTGGATTTAAATGGTTGGGTATGGTCACATATTCATGACAGGTTGAAGTCAGGTACAAGGCGGAATATCAACCTACTAAAATTCATTGAACGAGGGCAAGCAAGCGAACCCACCTTCCCGATTGATATTGAGATGTGATCATTTACTTTTGGAATCTATTTCCCTGTTGAAAATCATCTCGTGTAAATCGATTTCCGCTTGCATAATCTTCTGTTGATAGATGCTCACCTGATCTTGGAAAGATGAGCGCATGTGGCTTGCTTTATACCCGGCTTTCATTTGTGATAACCAGCTTTCCATCGTCTCGCGGTCCGGGGGTTGGTATTGCCCTTCGAAAAAGATCTGTTCTGCAGGGAGCTTGGGAGGCATTAGCGGGTAAGACTTGTGTGCATACCCAAACACAATTGTCATCAGCGGTATCGCCTTCTCCGGTAGACACATTTTCTCTTTCAGGTATTTTGCATCCAGCAGACCGCTGCGCCCGGTCTCCGACAGCATCACCGATGAGACACCCAGAGATTCGGCAGCAATATTCATGTTCATTGCTGCCAGTGAAGAATTCATTACTGCCACGGTATGTTCCACCAACGGGCTGTAGGGAAACACATCCAGCACTTGCCGGTCGCGGTATGTATCGGCAATGACGATCACTGCCCGGCTGCCGTGGAATGGTATTGAATGGCCGAAGGTTTGCTGCCACAATGCGGCGTCAAACACAGCAAACGACCAGGTTTGCAGGTTAACCGTGGAGGGTGCCAACCGTCCGGCTTCGAGGATTGCAGCGAAAACATCCTCTGGGATTGCCTTGGGGATGAATGAACGCACGCTGCGCCGGTTGAGGATTACTTTCAGCAGTGGATTGCCGTCCAGGGACAGCGGGACTTTTGGCCTGCCTCTTAATAGCAGGGATAAGCTGCGAATAGTTTCAAACAAGCCCGGCTTCCGGTTCATGTCCCGATCTTTTCTTCTTTCTTCTCAACCACTGAGACAAACCCGCCAAACAAACGGAATTCATCCATACGGCACGAATTAACAAACTTGCCATCGTAGATGGTGATGTCTGGACAGCTGTCGCACATATCCGCGCGACCGTCCGGTTGCATGTCAGGAGCCTGGATAATCCCAATACTCTGGGTATAGATGCCGTCAAAGAGATGACCGGGACGCCGAAGAACATCTTTGATCCGTTTTTTCCAGGCTTGTCGCAGGGTTTTATCCCATGGCGAGAGCCAGAAAATCTTTGATCCAATTTTAGCTGTCGAGAGATAAGCCAGGTAGCGCCCGGTCCACAGATGGTGCCCGGTTTGCACCATCTCCATAGTTTTCTTGCCCACTGATCCGTACATTTGATGCTTGCTGCCTACCATCGCACCAATCAGCCACTTGTAACTGTCATGGCAGATGCTGCCGCCCAGGTAGCCGGAGGCTTCATACTCGGAGAAGTTGTCTTTAATGAGTTGGCAGACCTCGGGGGCGGTGACGAACTGTTCATCGAACGATTCACGGGTGTAGCTGAGCTTACTCATATCTACAACTTGGTCGTTTTTGTCGGTGGCAATATTGTCAGATATGGTTGCGGTGCGGTAGGTGATGAACACAAGTCCCTGAACTTTCTTGATATTCGCCTGCCCCCAGCGCACGACATCGGGAATTTCATGGAAGGTGTCGGGGTAAACGGTCGAATTGAATACCAGGTACAACCCACCTTCCACCGCGACCATATCGGCGATCTTCTGGCGCAGTTCGTTGTGTTCTTTTTCAGATTTGTTCTGCCAGTGAGGGCGGTTTTGGTGACTGTCGATATGCATGGTGAATCCGGCCAGACCGGCTTTTTTTAATTCATGCAATAGTTCTGGCGTCAGCGCCAGACCATTGCTCAGGATCACCGGTTTAACGCCTTGTTGAGCAATAAAAGCCACCAGTTCGATGATTTGCGGATGGATCAGCGGTTCGCCGCCAGCGATGGAGAAGTTGTCGGGGTTGCGCCACTTCTTGAAGAATAGCACTTCCTCCTTGAGTTGTTCCAGTGTTTTATGGCCAGTCATATACTGACGGTAGCAGCCCTCGCAGTGGATGTTACAGATATCGGTGACTTCGATCCAGGCGATGGGGTTGTCGTTCATCGACCAAGGGAGACGATAATAATCGCGCTTGTCTAACATGGTATCCTCCGCAGACATATGATTCCTTGTGGTTACAATAAATCATATCTTCCAGCATGACCACAATCCCTGGCTGTCGCTATGAACAATGGTCAAGGTTGACCCAAACTTGATTTCGTATTGTCTCATAAGAGTATAGCAGTTTGTTAGGGCCTGTGCAACAAAAGGTTGAATGGATACTCTATATGGGTTCAGCTCACGAAACGGGAAAAAATAGTACGCTAAGGATCTACTTTTGTGATTTGTTACAAAGGTAAAAATTTCCCTTGTTTGACCAATTTATTTTGCTGCCAAGAATTATTAGCACACGAAAAACGAATTAATAACACATGGAAGCCTGAGGGGGGCAGGCTTCCATGTGTGAAGGATATTATATCTTAATATTAAATTAGAACAAGCCCAATCGCCCTGACCCATCTGTCTGGCTATCGAGCTTATCATTGGTGGGGGAACACAACTTATTAGTTAATCCACTTAATATGCTTTATTTTTTATTTTCTAAAACCCAGTAAAGAGGGAAATGAGTAGCACGATATTGAATCAATCGAGTAAGCACTATTATGGATGATTGATTCTGCAGCTAGATATCCGCTTTGAATAGCTGGGCCAATTCCTTCTCCCATATCCAGGGTAGCCAACCCTAAGGCATCCCCCACTAGGAAAGCGTTGTTGATGTGAATTGCCGGTAGTTTCTGACGCAAATAATAGCTATGACCTACTGGTTTATATTTATGGTCCGCAACCAATCCGGATTCTTCTAAATGATTGACCAGAAGGTTCCAGTGGTTTTTAAGGCTATCACCATTGCGCTTCAATTGTTCTTCAGCGCCGCCAACACCGATATTCAAAAAGCCGTTCTGCTTCGGAACATACCAGGCATACCCCGGTAGTTTGTTTTCTAGAAACCAAAGCTTACACTTGGGATCCAACACATCATAGTAAAATTCTTCTTCCTGGGCAACGATCAAAGCTGAAGCGGTTCTTGGTGAGATATTCCTAAAAAACGTCCGATAAACAGGGCAATTCGTCCCACCTGCGCCAATTAAATAACGACCGGAATATTCTCCGTCGACAATGTATTCGTCTTTCTCCAAGCGGATTTCGTTCACTTTGTGAAGGTTGACCTCCACATTTGCCTGCTTCAAGAACCATTGATCGAACTCATAACGGCGAATCGAATATTGATGAGTAGGCAATTTGATTTTGAATCCCCGAATGGAAACGTCAAAACTACTAAATTTGGTAAAACTATGTGGATATTGACCAAGGCTGATATCAGCTAACTGTAGCACTTCTGGTGTGATCCAACCAGCGCAAGGTTTAAAGCGCGGAAAAACTGCTTTATCGAGCACAATGCAGCTCACATCGTTTTGTTTCAAGCGTTTGGCACAGGCAGCCCCAGCAGGTCCGCCTCCAATAATGAGCACATCCGCCTTTTTCATACTCTCCTTTATGAAAAGCGGCAGTTTGGCTGAATGGTTCCCTGTCGGGTAAAAACGATATGCCAGAGTTCCTGGCTGCGAGCTCGGAACTCTCCCGCACTGGACAATAAATAATAGTGCCACATACGGTAAAAATGCTCATCATAGTTTTTCTTCAACTCCGGCCAGGCATTTTCAAAATTGGCATGCCAGACCATCAGCGTGGGGTCATAATTAGGGCCAAAGTTTTGCCAGTCTTCCATGACAAAACGCCCTTCCATTGCTTTCCCTATCTGTGAGATTGAAGGAACCATGGCATTCGGGAATATGTATTTGTCCGTCCATGGATCTCCGGTTGTGATGCTGATATTGCCGCCGATAGTGTGAATAAAACCAATACCGTCTGGTTTCAAGCATTTGTCCACTACTTGCATATACTCGGAATAGTTTTTATAACCAACATGTTCCATCATCCCAATCGAAATGACAGCATCGAAAGTTCCGTTTACTTCCCTATAGTCTTGCAAACGTAACTCAACAGGCAACCCTTTGCATAACTCGGTTCCAAGTGCCACCTGTTCTTTTGATACGGTCACCCCCAGGACAGAAGCATTGTACTTCTCGGCCGCATACTTGGCAAAGCTTCCCCAACCACAACCAAGTTCTAGAATTCGCATACCCGGATAAATACCAATCTTTTTGCACACCAACTCCAATTTTGCTTCTTGGGCTTCATCCAAATTCTGTGCATTTTTCCAGTAACCACAGGTATAGTTCAAGCGTTTGTCCAGCATGGCTTTGTATAAGTCATTGCCTAGATCATAGTGCTTTATCCCCACTTCAAATGCCCTGGTAGAGGATTGACGATTAATGATATCTGCTCGTAATACCTGAAAGATGAGCCTTATATTTTTCTTAATTTTTTCATCCAAACGAGCTTTGAGAACACGATTGATGAACTCATCTATTGAATCGCTATCCCACCAGCCTTCCACATAGGCTTCCCCCAAGCCAAGCGATGAATCACTCAAAATTCGGTCATAAAGACGGTCATCATGAACTTGCATATCCCAGGGATTACTCCCGTTTACCTTTATATCCGCCGTATCCAGTAATTCACGAATAACTGTCTCTGATTTTGTCATGATTGTCCTCTAGACGAAAGGGTGTATTTATTGCTTAAGTATAACTTGGTTAAATTATGCTTGTATTAACCCCTTAAAAATAATTCGGTTCTAGAAAATTCACAATCATAATGACTCCAATGGAAATATCGCGTACTTACCAAACCGAAATGAAAGTGGTTATGAATATTGATAAATCCATAAAAGATTCGTGAATTTCAACAGAGGTTCTAACCCCTGATTTAGCTGACCTAATTGGCGATAATCCTCATATCCTCTTTGTCCAAGTTTTGAATTGTCTGTCTAAATTTTCGGTCAAAGGGAGTGTAGGCCATAATTGTGATGAGGAAAATATCATTTGCGGTATGGCCTTTTCGATCACTTGTAATGGGAAACAATTTCAGTATATGGACTGAATTTCAATTACGTAAATTGAAAACCATAAAAAAACCTTATTAATGTATTTTAGAGACGTCAAGACGAGGGCGTAACTCAAGCGCTCCAAACGGGCAAACCGAGACGCACAACCCGCAGGCGGTGCAGCTTCCCACATCCACATGGGCTACTTGTTTCGGTGGCGCGTGTAGTGCGTCGAATTGGCACACTTTTTCACACTGGGTACAGGTTTTGCATTGTATTTCGTTAACCCAGGCAGTTTTTTCAATTGCGGTGACCACAGGTTGCCCCTGTCGATACTTCTTGAGATATATACCTTTTATTTCATCAATATCTTGATATCCGTGTGCTTCGAGCCACTGAGCTGTCTCAGCAGCGATTTTTCCATATACATCCGGTCCTTTGAGAATGGCAGCGGTGCAGACTCCAACCAGGGACGCGCCTGCCATTAGGAATTCAATGACATCTTCCCCCCGGGTAACCCCTCCCACTCCAATGATCGGTTTATTGGTCACAAGGGCGACTTCAAATACTGAGCCAACAGCAAGGGGCTTTAAAGAGGGCCCGGAAAGCCCGCCATACCCATACTTTGATCCCAGCATGGCACTTCCATGTTCGATGTCAATCATCAGGGTTGGTCCAAAACTATTTATACAAGCGAAGCCATCCACGTACGGGTCAAGTAGGCGCGCGATTTCACCTAAATCGCCAGTGGACGGGCTAAGTTTGGCAATAATGGGGATGGAAACCGCATTTCGCAAGGTTTGAGCGGTTTCTGTAAGCCTTTTGGCATCAAGATAATGGATGGAAAATTCAATGATATCAACTCCTTTTTGTTCCAGGCGTGGGCCCAATGCGGCAAGGTCCTGGGGGGTATACCCCACACTGGCGATTAACGGTAGCTGATGTTCACGAGCGGTGGTAAGAGCAATATCATACTCACGCTCAAACCATACTTCGGGTGAATGCTCACTCCATAATTCCGCGTTGAGAAGGTTGTCTTTTCCAAAACGCACCATGTTGGGGTGAGGAACGGGGGCAGCCGTTCTTGAAATGGTTTTGGTCAGCAACCCGCCAGCGCCACCTTCTGCCGCGCGACGTACCTTTTCACCCGAACCAACGTTTGGGCCCGCGGCAGGAATAACGGGATTAAGGAAGAGGTGATTTAAAAAACGAACAGATATATTGAGGTTGGTCATTAAGTTCGCTTATACCAGTAATAACCTATTTTTTTGTATTGTCTGAATTCCAAGCTAAAACCAGAGAATTTCATTTTTTCCAACCTAGCTAAGAAATTTTTAAGAACCTTCCGATTTTTTATCATTTTCGACACTAGATTGCCAATAAATATTCGATTATTTCTTCTTGAACAGATGAGGGTAGGATAAACAGACCTCGGAATACACACTGCAGCCAACAACGGATGTTAATTACACTTCCTTACGACAAACAGTTTTCATACACATCTTGATACAGATATTTAGCGGACAACTTCATCACTGTAACGCTTGAAATTCTGTCAGTTTTTCTAGAAAGAATGCTCCTAGGAACAGTCGTCTTTTTTGTTTGTTTTATTAATAGCTGTTTTTTGCGGTTTGGTGGCACCAAAAATGATAAAGCTGGTAGGATATGGTCGCTTAAATTTGGTTTTTGCAGGTAAGTCCAATGTATAATAAAAAAATTAGGATTATTTTGCGGCGAAGTGGAATTCAGGAATGGCTAACATTGTGGATAAAATTAATGAATAACGTTCCTCATTTCCTAACGGAATCACAGGAATTGAAAAGCCTTAATTATCAGGAGAGTTATGTTAGCCAAGTTTTATACCCACATGTGTGATCTTTTTCCAGGATTCAGAAAATCTTCCCGTAAACAAATGTACCAGCTTATGGCCTTTGGTTATCAAAAGCAAGACTGGACGTTCATGAACTACGGATATGCCCCGGATGACGCAGCGGCAAGGTTGGTTTTACAAGTGGACGATGAGATCAACCGTTACTGCATCCAGTTGTATCATTACGTTGCCAGTGCAGTAGATTTGCACGGACTTAAGCTGCTGGAAGTGGGCAGTGGACGGGGTGGCGGAGCAGATTACATCAAGCGCTACCTTAATCCAGTGTGCGTTGTCGGTATGGATTATTCCGACAATGCCGTGAACTTATGCCTGCAACATTATCGCGTTGAAGGACTGAGTTTTGTACCTGGCGATGCAGAAAGTCTCCCTTTTAATGACCAGAGCTTCGATGTCGTCCTGAATGTGGAATCATCCCATTGTTACGGGTCCATGTCAGATTTCCTTGCGGAGGTCAAGCGTGTCTTGAAACCGGGTGGATATTTCATGTTTGCGGACTTTCGTAACCTGGAACAACTCAATGAGCTTGAAGAACAGCTTGAACGGTCCGGGATGATTTGCATTACTCATGAGAACATCACCCCCAACGTGATCAAGGCTCTGGACGCTGACCACGGCCGTCGGTTCGCGCATATCCAGCGCGGTGTTCCGAAAACGCTGCACAAGCTACTGCGGGAATTTGCCGGAAATAAAGATACATGGATTTACAAAGGGTTCCAAACCGGCGAAATTGTCTACCAGAATTTTTTATTACAAAAAGTCTGATCATACAATTTAGGTGGTTGTAAAGGTAATTTTCCAAAAAGAAGGGGAAAACAGTGATGTGTGGACACCGAAATTCGGGATGCATCAGCATCTAAATGCAATCGGGGTTCAGTCACAATTTTTCTTCTGCTTTCCGTTCTGTTCGAATATTGGCATCACTCTCAAAGCGGTGAGCGTCATAAAAAGCCTGAACTTCACGAATTTGTTCTACACCCAGTTGGTACTCAGCTGCGATTTGTTCTGGGCTCGTACCCATTTTCGTGTCTAATATTGTTTACCAGCTAAGATGGTACTAATGTCCGGTGTTTGCCTTAGTGATGTTTTTGAGGCTTTTTTACTAGGGGTCAGCTCATGAAACGGAAAAAATCGTAGTGCAGGTTTAATTTATGTAGTTTGTGGCAAAAGTCGAACTTTCCCTTATTTGACTACTTAGTTTTGTTGCCAGGAATTATTATCACCGAAGAACTAATACTCGCATTCCACGTCAATTATTCACAAAACCGATAATAAACAGGGTTTTGATCTGAAAATATAAGGGTTTTGCCAAGTTAGGATTTCACCTTTTGGGTGAAAGAAAAAGCGGTTGAATCAGCTAACTTTCACACCTTTTCCGCATGTTAAAATTGAAGCAGACAAAGTAGCAGAAGCGAAGAGGGACTAAATTTTGTTCAATAAAATTGATTTTACAGCCAAGAATCTGACATCCAATGCAGGCTTATATCTTCTGCTCGAAAATGCGAAGAACAACGGGATATTTGAAATCATTGACAACAACCTGGTATTTGATAATGAGTCAACCAATAAGATTAAGATGAATCACATCAAGACCATGTTGTGCGGCCATTTTATCGGAATAGACAAACTAGAGCGGTTAAAATTGTTACAAGGGGATCCACTGGTTAACGAGTTTGATATTTCGGTGAAAGAACCTGAAACGGTATCCAGATTTTTAGGTACCTTCAGTTATAAAACAACCCATATGTTCAGAGAAATCAATTTCAAAATATTCAAGAAGCTTCTTGATCGTAGCAAGCTAACCTCCATTACCATTGACATTGACAGCAGTGTGATCAACGTAGAGGGTCATCAAGAAGGTACCGCAAAGGGATACAATCCAAAAAAGCTTGGCAACCCATGTTACAACATCCAATTTGCTTTCTGTGATGAACTCAAGGCCTACATCACTGGTTTTGTAAGGAGCGGCAACACTTACACCGCCAATGGGGCTGGTGAAATGATCAAAGAAATCGTAGCCAATATCACCTGCGCAGACAAAAAGAATGATTTGGAGATCTTATTCCGAATGGACAGCGGCTATTTTGATGAAGATATTATTGAAGCCATAGAATTACTGGGTTGCAAGTATTTGATAAAAGCCAAAGAATATCCAACACTGGCTTCACAAGTAATGGATCCGTCTGTTTTATTCGTGACAGGGGATGAAGGCAGGGAAACAACTGAACTTTTCACAAAATTAGACACCTGGAACCAAGACCGAAGGTTTGTAGTTTCTCGCGTATTGAAACCAGAAAAAGAAAGGTCCCAATTATCTCTCCTGGAAGGCGAAGAATACGAATACTTCCTCTTTGTAACCAATACTGAACTCCCTACAGAAAAAGTGGTCCATTCTTACGAAAAACGTGGCAACGCTGAGAATTACATCAAAGAAGCCAAGTATGATATGGCGGTGGGACATCTTTTGCTAAAATCTTTTTGGGCAAATGAAGCTGTATTTCAAATGATGATGCTTGCTTACAATCTGTTTTTACTGTTCAAGTTTGATTCTCTTCATATTTCTGAATACAGGCAGCAAATTAAGACCTTCCGATTGAAGTATGTTTTTCTGGCTGCGAAGATCATCAGAACAGCACGCTATGTGGTAATGAAGCTCTCGAAAAAATATCCGTATCAAGATGTGTACAAAAACTGTTTGTCCTAAGAAGGTGGTATCAAGTAATCAGCGTTGGCTCCAATGTGTTTGATGAGGAGTGTTTACCATACCCAATACGCTGAATTGCAAGAAACAATCGATAAATTCGAGGCAAGGAGGCGCAGAAAATGCTATACTTTAGCAAGATTTCTAGAAATTCTTCGCAAATTAGACATAAATGAAGGTGATTTTATTTTGACGTGGAATTCAGGACATTGATTCATAGATTGTAATGGAATTCAAGAGATCAATGAAATATTGAAAAAGTGAAATGTCCAAAAGAAATTTTATAGTTGTTAAGGAAAAAATGAACAAACGTAATAACGGACTATTTGACACTATATATAGTTGTGAATTTTGGGACAAAACCACAAATTGAACAATTTATTAAAACGATTATTTCTTGATTCCAAATTGTGTAGATTGCAAACTTATGGGCGCAACCTTATTTGTATATCCCTAATTCTTTTTCTTGCTGGAACGGTTTTGGTTAGCTGTAAAAGCAATTTATATACAATTCCAGATACAGATTCAAAAACCATTACTGTTGTTATGGATAATAATTATCCACCGTTCGCGTTTCTCGATTCTGATGGAAATATGCAAGGTATTTTGATCGACCGTTGGAAATTATGGGAAGAAAAGACTGGCATCAAAGTTGAAATCACCGGTATGGATTGGTCACAAGCGTTGCAACATATGGAAGCGGGTGAATTTGACATTATCGATACTATCTTCTTCAGCGATTCTCGTGCCAAGATTTATGATTTTTCTGCGCCATACCAAACCATTGATGTACCAATTTATTTTAATAATTCAATTTCGGGGATAACGGATGCTAAATCCTTGGAAGGATTTCCGGTTGCAGTCAAAAAGGGCGATGCTGTTATTGATTTTCTAAAGAGCCAGGGAGTTGACAACCTGCTAGAATTTGACAGCTACGAATCAATCATCAAAGCAGCAGTCAACCACGAGGTAATTGTTTTTGCCATGGACAAACCTCCAGCAGACTATTACTTGAACCGCTACAACCTTCAGAATAATTTCAATTCTACCAAGCCCCTTTATAGTGGGCAGTTTCACCGTGCTGTATTGAAAGGGAATACAGCTTTGCTTGCAATGATTGAATCGGGATTTGGCCAGATTCCGAAGTCAGAATACTTGGCGATTGATCGTAAGTGGTATGGTTCTCCTGCTATTAATGACAAATATGTAACATATGCTGGATTATTAATTGCTGCTGGATTGCTTGTATTTTTGTTTATGATCATTTGGAACCAAACCCTGCAGGCAAATGTAAGAAAAAAAACAAAGAGTCTCAAAGAAAGTGAACAGAAGTTTCGCGGAATCTTTGAGACCAGCGGAATTGGAATTTCTGTTGCTAACCAGAAAGGTCAGTTTGTTTCGGGGAATCCCGCTATACTCCGCATTCTTGGATATTCTGCAGAAGAATATTCACAACTTTCGATTAACAGTATTTCTCATCCTGAAGATCTTGATAAGAATGTTGAACTTAATCGACAGATGTGGGCGGGTGTTCACGATTCTTTTACACTCGAAAAACGGAATCTTCACAAAAATGGGCGTTATATATGGGGGCGAGTCACAAGTTCTATTGTTCGAGACGATAAAGGGCAACCACTCTTCTCATTTGGCTTATTTGAAGACATTAGCGAACGAAAAGAATCTGAAAAAGTACATAATTCAATCTACAAGATTTCCCAGGCTTCAAACTCATCTATAACGCTCGATGAGCTCTACTTATTCATTCACAATTTATTACGTGAGCTAATGCCTGTAGATAATTTCTACATCGCACTTTATGATCCAAAAGATGAGCTGTTGCACTTTCCTTTTTTTATAGATCAATATGAAAAGTCAGCAGACCCAATAGCACCGGGACACGGGCTCACGGATTTTGTCCTCAGAGGGGGAAAACCACTTTGGGCAACGCAGCAAGTTTTTGAACAACTTTTGAGGAGTGGAGAAGTGGAATTAATCGGCGAAAAACCAGTTGACTGGTTGGGAGTGCCGCTTATTGCAAACGATAAAGTAATCGGAGTCATGGCAACCCAAAGCTATTCTTCAGAGATTCACTTTACTCAAAAAGACGTGGAACTCTTGGCGTTTGTGTCTACACAGGTGGCTCAAGCTATCGAACGTAAACGCGCAGAGATCGCGCTTGTAAAATCTGATTCTGATCTGCGAGCCCTTTTTTCTGCCATGACAGATGTTATTTTGGTTTTAGATAATCATGGGCGTTACCTAAAAATAATGGATACAAACACAAATTTGCTATATAAACCTCCAGTTGAATTAATTGGAAAATCCCTTTATGATGTGTTCGAAAAAGAAAAGGCGGATTTTTTTCTTCACCATATCACTTCAGTTTTATCTTCCCACAATAAAGTTACGTTTGAGTATTCCCTCTTAATAGAAGAGGAACTGCTTTGGTTCTCTGCCGCACTTACACCGGTTACAGAAGATTCGATTATCTGGGTGGCTCATAATATAACTAATCGTAAACAATTAGAAGAAGCCCGATACGCAAGCGAAAAACGTTATCGTAACTTGTTTGAAGATTCTCCAGCCTCTCTTTGGGAAGAGGATTTTTCTGAGGCGAAAAATTTTTTGGATGATTTGAAGCAAAAAGGTGTGAGGGATATAAAGAGTTATTTTCTAAACCAACCCGATCAAATTGCAGAATGCATATCCAGAATTAAGGTTATTGATGTAAATAAGGCTACCTTAAAGTTGATGCACGCACAAACTAAAAACGAATTAATTGGCAACATCAATACCTTAGTAAACCGCGAAGCGCAATATGGTTTTATCGAAGAATTTGTCATTATTGCTGAAGGTAAATACGATTTTGATTGGGAGGGAGTCAACAACACTCTTGACGGAGAAACAATAAACGTAAGTATGCGCTGGTCTGTTGCCGATGAGTTCAAAGAATCTTTAGCTAGAGTGTTGGTGTCAGTGATCGATATCACAAGACAAAAACAGTCAGAAGAATCCCTCGAATACCGCTTGCGTTTTGAAAACCTGCTTTCCCAAATATCCTCACGATTCATTAATCTCTCAAGTCAAGAAATTGATGATGAGATCAATCTAGCCTTAAAACTTGTGGGGCAATTTGAAAAAGTTGACCGAAGTTATGTGTTTCGCATTGATTTACCTAATCAAACGATGTCCAATACTCATGAATGGTGCGAAAACGGGATCCTTCCTCAAATAGATTCGATTCAGAAAATGCCAGTTTCAGCAACACCTTGGTTGTTTGGAAATATTGAGGATCAACCATTGATTGTCAACCGTGTTTCCGGTCTTCCAGCTGAGGCAGTCCTGGAGAAAAAGATATTCGAGTCACAAGAAATAAAATCATTGTCGATCTTTCCGATGCGGGTGAATCAAAAGTTGGTAGGTTTTGTTGGTTTTGATATTGTTAGCGCCGAACGCGAATGGAAACAAGATGACATCATAATGTTGCAACAATTTGCCAACATCCTTAGTAACGCTTTCGAACGTGCTCGGTTGCAGATTGAGTTGGAAGAACGCGCTATTCGCGATGAATTAACAAATGCTTTAAACCGTAGAGGATTTACTGCGTTTGCAACAATTGAATATAATCGGTCGCTTCGTTTTAATCGACCTGTTGGATTAATTCTTTTTGATATGGATCATTTAAAAAGAGTCAATGATACTTTTGGCCACACCGCCGGGGACGCAATCATTCAAGAAATTGTTAAATGCAGTTTAAAAAACATTCGCGAGATTGATTTGCTCGGACGTTGGGGCGGGGATGAGTTTGTGGTTTTATTGCCTGAAAGCGATCTAGAGTTGACAGCACTAGTAGCTGAAAGGCTTCGTAAAAGTATTGAGGAACATGCTTTTTCAATTGAGGGGAATCCAATACGGATCACCATTAGTGTAGGTGTAGCTATGGTGTCAAATTATGAATTAACTCTGGATCAACTGTTTGACCAGGCTGATTCTGCACTTTATAATGCCAAACAATCTGGTAGGAATTGTGTCTCCTGCTTCAAATAAACTAACCTCTCTCATCTTTTTTTAGCCGTTGCCTCAGACAAAAAATAGAATAAGGAAATATTTTACGAAGAGTATTATTATAAATAAATCTGTTTAAATCCATCAATAATCCACATTATTATTATAAACTGATCGTACAATGATTAAGGATTCATGTGGCGCGTCAAACAGCAAAGTATCCGCTGGTGTAGAACTCGCATAATAAATAACACAAGGAAGCCTGAGGGGGGCAGGCTTCCTTGTGCGAAAAACATTATATCTTATTTTAAAGAGTTCCTGTAAATAATTCGGCTCGCGTTTAGGGGATAAATAGACCTTTTTCTCGTAGAAAACGCATTGTAGGGCGTCCTGTGGCCATGGAAAAGTCGCCATGGAATTGGGTTTGAACTAAGCACTAGTAAACTTGATTGCCGGCCATCTGTTGGGTACATCGGCCAGCCCAGAGAATGCGATGATCGCATTGGAGATCGAAATGCCCGAAGGTGTTCAAATAGATTCCCTGGAAGCAGATCTCGCAGACGGTAATCTTGAACGCTGTCCAGGCTGCGAGTGGTGGTTTGACGCCGGGGAGCTGGTGGACGAAGATGGCGAACTGGTCGGCCGCCAGGATTGCCGGGATTCTGAATAAATAAAATAGATAATCAATATAGATTCTAAATTATAAAAAATCACACGGAGCCCCTGCTGTCCAATGCAGGCTGTGTTAACCTACGCCTTTTGTGTCTTCATTAAACCCCTTCAAAAACAATTCCACTGCTTTTGGGTCGAAGTGTGTCCCAGAGAGTGACAAGGTACGTTACTTGTGGTTGCAAATCACCCTGGCGCTTATGATGGTCTGATTCTTTTTTTGCAACTGAAACGTCAAGAAATCCAACGGATTTCTTCTGATATCCTCGTATTTTATCTACTTGAAAACACCAGGAAGCACATTCTGTTTTCTTCTCGCATTGATTACTCTGACCATTTCCTGGTGATGCGAAATGCTATTTACCACCTACGCAGTGGCGGAACTCTAGTGTATCTTGCTTCAGGCGGTCGGGATCCAGACCCCGCGGTTTACACTGGCGCGGATCTTGCTATGGATAACTGGCTGGATACGTTTGAAGCATTCTTAAAATATGTACCTGGGTTGAGAATCCTGCCGACTGTAGTCAGCAATGTAATTTCACCTCATTGGGTACATCATCCGGTCACCTGGCTGCAGCGGGAGGAGGGATGGAAGCACATTCTTTCTGAATTTGGCCAGGTAATCAGTCAGCTGGTATATCCAGGTCGACTAATGATTGCTCCCACAATTTCCTTTGGAAAATCATTTAGTTAATCAGAGATAAAGTAGGAAATAGGGGAGAGAATCTGAGGGCAGCCGTCATTGAGCGCGGGAAGTCTTTATTGAATGATCACTGTGCCAATGTTTTAATGTCGAAATAATAAGATTCGCTAATTAAGTCCAATAAAGAACCCCAAAGAACATCTTCGTAACGATGAGGACAACATTGCCTTTAGCTAGTCAATCTCCATTCAATAAATTTGCTGAAAACAGCGAAATAACCAGGAGATATACAACACCATAAAGGAGTAATACCGGCATGAATTTGGGTATATAGGCCCCTATATTGATTGTGAAAGGTAATTGGTTATTTCCCAAATATCATACATTCAATTGATTAGTTTAATACTTCAATATTTGGCAGCATTGGAATGCGGTCAAGCAGGTCAGTAAAGTCCTCTGGTTGAACATCATTTTGTGGTTTGTCCATTAAAGCCAATAATGTTGCCTCCATGACATTCGTGCCAAAGCTGCGACCCTGCAGGCGGGGAGTAGTGGTAACTAGAATTTTCACTCTTCTGTCCCGCAGTTCCTCCACATTTTTGGCTGTTGTTGTGTTTGTGACGATAATTTTGCCAGACATATCCGCTGGCATGGATTGACGAATTTGCACAAAATCCCCGGCGATCAATGTGGCATCATCATAATACTTCTGCCACTTTGTTTGCGGAGCTTTATCCTGCTCCGATCCCAACGGATAAAACCAGATAAACGGCAACTGGGTTATGATCGGAAGCAGCAGAGCTGCCACCAGACGGACCGTGGAAAGCTTATATATTGGCCAGGGCAATCCCAGTGTAAACATGAAATCACCAAAGACAACATCACAACCAGCATCCACCAGGGCTTCTGCCATCCCATAGCGGTCGACCGCATTGGTTTTCAGGGCTTTCATCCCGTGTAAGGTTCGTCCTTCCTTTTGCAAGTGTGCTTCCAGTGCAATCATAGCCCGTTTTGCCAAAACACTCTTTATGCCGTTGCCGTCCCCTACTTTACTAGTCTTGATTGCCTTGCGAATTGCCTTACCATCCCGAAAATAATATCTACGTTTTCCGATCTGTAAATAAAATTCAGTGCCCCCCACCCCAAAAGCGTCCACAATCCCATCATTGGCTTTATACAATTCAATAGCTTTTTTAAAGTCGCCATTGGTTCCCTGACGGGAAATTTCAATCTCCTGTCCCAAAAATGTTGCCATGGTGGTATGATCCCGCGACGGAGATCCGACGCTAACAGAAAGGACTTTCTTCATGGTACCCTCCAATTTTTGCACAAGGTTGGCGAGCGATGGCAAAGGAAATTCTAATTCAACTAATCAATAAGAGCCGTTTAGCTGCTCATTCACTCAGCGGAACGTTAAGTACAACACACGAACCATTTTCAGGTTACTGATATGGTCATACCGGCGATCTAAAATGGCTTTTTGGGAGTGTGACAACTAGTTTCATCGCCTACGTTACAAGCACTTTATTGATAATCCAAGACCTAGATAAAAATGAATATCAAGATAGAATTGCGATGACTCAAATAAAGGCAAAGATAAGAATTCGATAGGAATAAGCTTTGATTTTAGGCTGATTCATCAATGAGATTGATTTTCTACCATGAAGTCTAGGGATTTTTTTATTGTTCCTAAAGACGTTTGATGATATTTGTGACATTAAGGGGTCAGCTCACGAAACGGAAAAAATCGTACGCTAAGGATTTGCAATTTCCTCGAAAGAATAAAAATCGGTGGATTTACTCAAGCTATCCCCGGAGCACGCTCAGGGGGATAGGGCGATTTCAGTTGATTATTCCGTCACGGATTTGAACCCCTAACTGGGGAAAATCTGTGAAGAACCCACTCACACCGTATTCAATCAGCTCCAACATGGTACCAACCTATTAATTTTGATGTATATTATCAACAACAAAAACAAGCTGAAGTGGTTCCATCCAAATCGATTGATCAAGCAATGCTTAATGCATCCAAAGCACACACTCCTCCTCCTGACCACCCGTGGAGAAAATTCAACCTTAACAAAAATGCCCCCTCAAAAGGGGACATTCTTACTTTGCCTAACTAGGTGACATTTTAACTTTGGGCTAACAACTGATTCAACCTTTTATCTTTCACTTAAAAGGTGATTATCCAACCCGCTAAAACCTTTGTGTTTTCAGATTGAAAGCGTGTGTTTTGTCGGTTTTTTGATTAGTTGACGTGGAATGCGGGTTAAACACTATTAGGAATAATAAATTGGTTCATGTTATGATGGTCACACTAAACCTATGATTAATAATCCAAATAAGCGACTGGTCGTTAACCATTTATCCAAATCGTTCGGTGTCGTTGACTCCCTGACGAATATTAACTTTGAGCTTGAATCCGGAGAGATTCTCGGTATTGTTGGCCAGCGCGGCGCCGGAAAATCCACTTTGGTGAATGTGCTGTCGGGTATTTACCAACCCACACGCGGAAAATTCCTACTGGACGGCAAACGCATCCAACTTAACGCTGCCTCCCAGTCTTTGCACGAAGGCATCGAAATCATCACCCAAACCCCCTTCCTGGCTAACAATTTATCCGTGCTCGAGAATATCTTTTTGGGAAGAGAGATATGTACCTTTAGCAAACTCAAATTATGGCCGAAAGTCGGCGACATGGTCGATAAAGCCAGACAGTTGTTTGCAGAATTTGATGTTCCTCCTGATATCGTAAGTGACTTTCCGGGTAATCTTTCAAATGAATTAAGACAGATTGTAGTCATGGTGCGTGCTTTCTGCTTCCCGGCCAAATTGCTTCTCATCGATGATATTCTGGGCGCCTTGAGTTACGAACGTCAGGAACTACTGCTTGAATATTTGAAGAAATGCAAGAATAAAGATATGTCGGTCATCATTATCAGTGATGATTTGAAACATCTGTTTTCAATTACAGACCGCATCCTTGTCTTATATCAGGGCAAATTACTGGCGACACGCACCACGTCTGAAACCACACCCCGAGAAATCGTCGAACTCATTGTAGGCACCAATCTGAAAGCCCAGGTAACACCGGTCATTTGGGCTTTTGAAAATTACCACGCCGCCCAAAAACAAACCGAGGAACTTAAACAGACTCAAAAAGTGCTACGCCAGAGTTTGCGCGAGCAAGATTCCTTGAACAGGCAGTTGTTTGAACGGCTGCGCAATCAAGTAGAAGCGCTGGATCAATTGAACCTGGCCTTGCAAGAAGCCAATCGCCGTTTGATCACCGAACGCGAAGCGGAACGTAAGTCACTGGCCAGAGAACTGCACGACCAAGTCATACAGGACCTGTTAAGCTACACCTACCAGTTGGAAGAAATTGAGACCCGCGGATTCAGTGACACCAATGAAAACGAAATGCAAGAGATCCGCGATGGGCTGCGGAATGTGGTTAGCAACCTGCGGCAGACTTGCAGCGACCTTAGACCACCCACTCTTGACAGCCACGGGCTATCGGCAGCCATCCCTTCACTGGTTCACAATTGGTCAAAAATATCCGGGATTAAGTTTTCTTTGAACATTGATCCTGATCTTGGAAGGTTGCCCGAGACTATTGAACTTTCTGTTTTCCGCATCATTCAAGAAGGGCTGAGCAACGTCAGAAAACATGCCCACGCCACATCCGTGAAGCTCTCGCTGCGGCGCAGGTCAAACGCGAGTTTATTGGTCACATTGACCGATGATGGCAAGGGCATGGTAGCCCCAGTCAACCTGGCCGCCCTGCAAGAAGAAAAGCATTTCGGATTGGTGGATATCAGTGAGAGAGTTTCTCTCTTGGGGGGTGAGCTTCAAGTGACTTCAAAACCCAGAGGTGGAACTGAGATCAAAATAGAAATTCCCAGTCCCTATCCAACATTATGAGACTACCTCGGTAAAGCGTCGTCAATCACCTGGCGTATGGTTGAGGAATCGATATCTTTTTTATCCAAAAACGCCGCTGCACCTGCAATAATCCCCAATCGATGCAGTTCACGGTCTGGATATGCGCTGATCAATACCACCCGGGTTTCAGGCGAGATGGATTTGATCTTGCTGGTGCATTTGATGCCGTCTTCATCGTTCATTACCACATCCACAAATGCCAGGTTGGGACGATATTGCGTAACGATATTGTAAGCGTCTTGTGAATCTTCAGCTTCATGAACAATTACTGAAGGATAAGACCGGTTGATTAGGCGTCCAAGCTGTGTTCGATATCGGCTGTTATCATCCACCAGCAGCACCGAAACCATGCCGTCGTTGATTGATCTGAATCCCATTGTGGATGTGGAACTTTCTTTTTTCGGAGGCGCCATCAATTCAGGGTGAAGTGAGGCATACTTGTTTGCCTCCAGACGGCTTTCTACCCCAATGGTGCGATAAAGAGTAGTCAGGTGATTTTCAACAGTTTTGACACTGATGCCCATCATCAATGCAATTTTGTTGTTGTTATATCCCTGGCTGAGCAAGTAAAGCAATTCGCCCTGTCGTTTGGTCAAACTTTGTACAGAGGATGAGATGGTCATTTGACGATGAACCAAAAGATTGACAAGCGGATCAGACAGCCAGCGTCCGCCGCCGAGAATGCGGTTTACAGCTAAATGCAAGTCAGAAAGCGGTTGATCTTTCAGGTGATATCCCCTGGCTCCTGCAGAAAGCAAACCAGTGATATACGCTTCATCGTCGTAGGCACTTACCACCAGGATTTTTAGTTCAGGCAGCCACTGCAAAATCTGTCGAACCGCAGACACAGGCTCAAATTCTGGCATGTTTACATCCATGACCAAAAGGTCAGGTGTCAGTTTTTTGATGGCGGCAAATAATTCCGGGCCGTTACTGACTTCCCCCACAATTTCAAGTTCCGGGATGCTTGATAGAGCATCTCTTAATCCGGCGCGAACAAGTTCATGATCGTCTGCAATTAGCGTTTTTATAGGTTTTGTCACAATTTTTTTTCGATTGGGGAATACCCCCTAGTCAAAACAAGGGGTATTCCCTAGTAATCTAGGGATATCAGGAGTTGAAAACAGGGCTGTTCTTTCAGTACTATTATATCGTATTTAGAATCTCTTAAAAGGAGGTTAGATATACTATAGCAACGATCCAATTGTTCAGTACCACTCAGAAATACCATACCAAGAGGAGAGAAAAAGAAATGTTCAAGAAGAAGTCACTATTTACACTCGTAGCAATTTTGTTTGTCCTCGCAACCGTTTTGGTTGCCTGCGGACAAAAACCAGCTGCATCCAATGATGCTGGTAAATTGTCAGTCGGTATCATTTTGCCGACCAAAGACGAACCCCGCTGGATTCAGGACGAAACTCGCTTCAAAGACGCCTTCACTGCTGCCGGTGTCGATGTTGAGATCCTCTTCAGCCAGGGCGATTCTGCTAAAGAAAAAGCCAATGTTGAAGCCCTCATCACCAAGGGTGTCAAAGTTCTGATCATCTGCCCGCAAGACGGTGCAGCCGCTGCCGCAGCCGCTGAAGCCGCCAAAGAAGCAGGCATCAAGGTTATCTCTTATGATCGTATGATCCTCAACACGGATGCCGTTGATTACTATGTAACCTTCGACTCTGTTGCTGTGGGTGCCGCTCAAGGTCAATACCTTGTTGACAAAGCCACCGGAACCGGCAACCCCCTGTACCTCTATGCTGGTGCCTCTTCTGACAACAATGCTTTCTTGTTCTTCGAAGGCGCCTGGGCTGTTTTACAACCCAAAATCGCCGATGGCACTTTTGTCATCAAGAACTCTGACGAAGCTGTTGCCCTCCAGGAAAAAGCTGAACTCACCCGCGACGAAATGGGCAAGATCCTTGGCCAGGTCACCACTAACTGGGACTTCAACACAGCCAAGAACCTCGCCGAATCCAACCTCACCAAAGCCACCGCTGCCGACAAAGGCAACGTCTTCATCTTGGCACCTAATGATGGCACCGCTCGCGCCATCGCCGATGCTTTCGGTGCTGACACCGATGTCACTTCCTATCTCGTGACCGGTCAGGATGCAGAGATCGCCTCCATTCAATACATCATTGACGGAAAACAGTCCATGACCGTGTTGAAAGACGTCCGCACACTCGTGGCCGATGCCATCAGTGCTGCTCAGGCTTTCTTGGGTGGAACCACTCCTCCCCAGACCACAACCTACAACAATAGCAAGATCGATGTCCCCGCCAAACCATCTGTAGTCGTGACTGTCGATCAGGCAAATGTTCAGGCTGCCATTGTTGATTCAGGTTACTGGCCCGCTGATAATTTCACCGGTTTGGGCGCAGATGCTGCTGCCGTAACCGGTTCAGTCGGTATTGTTTTGCCGACCAAAGACGAACCCCGCTGGATTCAGGACGAAACTCGCTTCAAAGACGCCTTCACTGCTGCCGGTGTCGATGTTGAGATCCTCTTCAGCCAGGGCGATTCTGCTAAAGAAAAAGCCAATGTTGAAGCCCTCATCACCAAGGGTGTCAAAGTTCTGATCATCTGCCCGCAAGACGGTGCAGCCGCTGCCGCAGCCGCTGAAGCCGCCAAAGAAGCAGGCATCAAGGTTATCTCTTATGATCGTATGATCCTCAACACGGATGCCGTTGATTACTATGTAACCTTCGACTCTGTTGCTGTGGGTGCCGCTCAAGGTCAATACCTTGTTGACAAAGCCACCGGAACCGGCAACCCCCTGTACCTCTATGCTGGTGCCTCTTCTGACAACAATGCTTTCTTGTTCTTCGAAGGCGCCTGGGCTGTTTTACAACCCAAAATCGCCGATGGCACTTTTGTCATCAAGAACTCTGACGAAGCTGTTGCCCTCCAGGAAAAAGCTGAACTCACCCGCGACGAAATGGGCAAGATCCTTGGCCAGGTCACCACTAACTGGGACTTCAACACCGCCAAGAACCTCGCCGAATCCAACCTCACCAAAGCCACCGCTGCCGACAAAGGCAACGTCTTCATCTTGGCACCTAATGATGGCACCGCTCGCGCCATCGCCGATGCCTTTGGTGCTGACACCGATGTCACTTCCTATGTCGTAACCGGCCAGGATGCAGAGATCGCCTCCATTCAATACATCATTGACGGAAAACAGTCCATGACCGTGTTGAAAGACGTTCGCACACTCGTGGCCGATGCCATCAGCGCTGCTCAGGCTTTCTTGGGTGGAACCACTCCCCCAGAAACCACAACCTACACCAATGGCACCATTGATGTTCCTGCCAAACCGTCAGAAGTTGTGACTGTCGATCAGGCAAATGTCAAAGCCGCTGTTGTTGATTCAGGTTACTGGCCCGCTGATAACTTCACCGGATTAAAATAATCTCTTAACTGTTTCTCATGGAATAGTGGTGGGTTGAACTCACCACTATTCCTGTATAATCTAAAAATATCAAGAAAACCTCAATGTCGGAGTTTATGGATGAATACGCCAATTCTGGAGATGAAAACTATCACCAAAGAATTCCCTGGCGTAAAAGCCTTGGATAATGTCAGCTTTCAGGTCAAGCAGGGGGAGATTCATTGTCTGGTTGGCGAAAATGGGGCGGGTAAGTCCACCTTAATGAAGGTATTAAGTGGTGTTTATCCTTACGGTTCTTTTTCAGGTGGAATTTATTTTGATGGTGAGTTAAAGAAATTCAACGGCACTTTAAGCAGCGAAAAAGCTGGCATTGCAATTATCTATCAAGAACTGGCTTTGGTTCCTGAAATGACAGTTTTTGAAAATATCTTTTTAGGTAATGAAATCAAATCGGGCATCGTAATTAATTGGAATGAAACTATCCAACAAGCAGCTGATGTGTTGAAAAAAGTTGGTTTGTCAGTGAATCCCTCAACAAAGGTTAAAGAGTTAGGCGTTGGCAAACAACAATTGGTCGAGATTGCCAAGGCCCTTAGCCGAAATGTGAAATTGTTGATCCTTGATGAACCCACATCAGCCCTAAATGAAGGCGACAGCGAAAATTTATTAAACCTATTACTTGGATTAAAAGATCAGGGTGTTACTTGCATTCTGATTTCTCATAAGCTCAAAGAAGTCATTAAAATTGCTGATACCGTTACTGTTTTAAGAGATGGAAAAACCATTTGCACCCTGGATGCTGCGAAGGGTGAAGCAAAAGAAAATTTATTAATTAAGTACATGGTTGGCCGCGAAATTAACAATATTTATCCACAGCGAGAGCGGCATGTCAGCACTGAAGTGACCATGGAAGTCAAAAATTGGTCAGCTTACAACCCCATGATCGGACGCGATATCTTAAAAGATATCAGCTTCAATATTAAAAGGGGTGAGATCGTTGGTTTTGCAGGCCTGATGGGATCCGGCAGGACCGAACTGGCTAAGAGTATTTATGGCAATCCCGACGGTTTTAACACCAAGGGAGAAATCTTCATCAAAGGCAAGAAAGTCCAATTCAAACATACAAGTGAAGCCTTAAAACACGGTGTTGCATATGTTACTGAAGATCGAAAACGCGATGGATTGATCTTGATCCAGGACGTGAAATCCAATATCACATTGGCCAACTTGAAAGAAATCTCAAAGCGCGGTGTGGTAAATGTCATTGATGAAATTCATGTTTCCACAGAGTACAAAGAATCCTTAAACATCAAAACACCATCCATTGAACAAAAAGTAATGAACTTAAGCGGTGGTAACCAACAAAAAGTTTCTGTCGCGAAAAACCTTTTTATACACCCTGATGTTTTAATTCTTGACGAACCTACCCGCGGCATCGATGTGGGCGCCAAGTTTGAAATTTACACCATCATGAACGCTCTGGTTGCCAAAGGGATGAGTATTATTATGATCTCTTCTGAACTTCCAGAAGTGCTTGGCATGAGTGACAGAGTGTATGTGGTGTCTTCAGGCAGAATCACTGGAGAATTACCCATTGCAGAAGCAACGCAAGAAAAAATCATGGAATTAGCCACCGATTAGGAGGATCAGTATGTCATTCGCAAAAGATTTACAGAAAGTTCTAAGAGCAAACATTCGTGAATACGGCATGTATATTGCCTTATTTGTGATCATGGCCATTTTTACGGTCACAACCAAAGGCGTTTTCATGTCTTCAAGGAACATTGTCAACCTTCTCAATCAAACTGGCTATATCGCTGTTTTGGCCGTTGGTATGACACTGGTTATCGTTATTCGCCATATTGATCTTTCAGTCGGCTTCCTGGCCGGTTTCTTGGGCGCTTGCGCAGCCATCATGCTGGTATTCTGGCACTGGCCGGTCTACGTCGTTCTGCCTGCCACCCTGGTTTTGGGTGTCATCGCTGGGCTGTTTACCGCAACGCTGGTCGCCAGGCTGGGAATCCCCTCCTTCGTGGCTTCACTCGGCGGTTGGTTGATCTATCGAGGCGCTATTCTGTTGGTCACCATGGGCACCGGCACCATCATCATCCCTGACGCCGTGTTCAATGCTATTGGTAACGGCTTTATTCCTGATATTCCTGGTTTGGAAACAATCCTCCCCGGTGTACACAAGTTCACCCTCCTGCTCGGATTTCTCACCATTATCCTGTTCGTGTTCAACACTATTCGCAACCGCAAAAAGCAGGAATCTTACAAATTTGAAGTTGTACCAATGAATATGTTCATCGTACAGCTTGTCTTCATTTCAGTGGTTATCGGTTACATCACCTGGGTTTTGGCCGGTTATCGCGGTATCTCCTGGACCTTGGTGGTGGTGCTTGTGGTCGTGCTTGTTTACGATTTCATCACATCCAAGACCGTTTTGGGTAGGCACATTTATGCAGTTGGCGGCAATCCTGAAGCAGCAGAACTCAGCGGCATCAGCGTCAAGAAAATCGTCTATGTTGTCTTCGGTTCCATGGGTATGCTGTCAGCCTTGTCAGGCATCCTCTTCGCTTCACGCCTTCAATCCGCAACCACAACCGCAGGCAACCTGTTCGAAATGGACGCCATTGCAGCCGCCTATGTGGGTGGTGTTTCTGCCGCCGGTGGTGTGGGTAAAGTGGTTGGCTCCTTAATCGGCGCGCTGGTGATGATGTCGCTTTCCAGCGGTATGAACTTAATGAGTATCGATATTTCCCTTCAATACATCGTCCGCGGTGCAGTTCTGGCTGCGGCAGTGATCTTTGATGTAGCCACACGCAAGCAAAGAAAATAGATCAGAGTTCTTCTCCTAAACAAATCCCGCAGAGTTCTGCGGGATTTGTTATTTAATATGACTTATAAAATAATTTATTGAGCAAATCCATCACGGTGGACAATGCCGCGCTGCCAGGCATACACTGCCGCCTGGGTGCGATCTGCCATATGCAGTTTGCTTAAAATGTTGCTCACATGTCCTTTGACCGTGTTCTCACTGATCACAAGTTTTTCAGCAATTTGACTGTTGGTCAATCCGTTGGCAATCAACTTTAACACATCCGTTTCACGATCGGTCAGTTCGGTGAACAAGGGTTCAGCCTCAGGGTTTTCGCCGCGGATGTTCTGCAACACCCGCACCGCCACCCTTGGATGTAGAGTCACTTCGCCCTGGACCGCCCGGTTTAAGGCTTCGACCAGTTTATCCATCTTCATATCTTTCAAGATATATGAGATGGCGCCAGCCTTCAGCGCCGGAAAGATATTGGCGTCTTCATGATATGAGGTCAGCACAACCACCTGGGTGCGAGGACTTACCTGGGGTCAGCTCACGAAACGGAAATTAACATGCACTAAGACTCTGCAATACTTGCGACTACCAGATTTATTGAAATATTCACAAGCTTAGAAGATATTCTATAACATTGAATGTGTCATAATAGAGTATACTCTAACATGACGTCAGGTAACAGGTGAAAACACGTCAGAATAGAGTTGATTTTCAGTATTGTTGACATTAATTTGAAAAGGTAATAGACTCTATCCTGACAGAAATTAGAAGGGATATAATATGGAAGAAAATAGGGTTGGTTACATCCGAGTCAGCTCATTCGACCAAAAAACAGATCGTCAATTGGATGGAATTAAGCTTGACCAAGTGTTTATTGATAAAGCCTCTGGTAAAGATATACAACGTCCGGAACTCGAAAAACTCCTTGCGTATGTAAGGACAGGCGATACGATAGTTGTGCACAGTATGGACCGATTGGCTCGCAACCTGGATAATCTGAGACAGTTGGTTCATGAATTTACCAGTAGGGGAGTCAGGGTCCAATTTATAAAAGAGGGCCTGACATTCACAGGTGAGGATTCTCCAATGTCTACCTTGCTTTTATCTGTTATGGGCGCTTTTGCTGAATTTGAGCGGGCTTTGATCCGTGAAAGACAGCGGGAAGGAATCGAATTAGCTAAAAAACGGGGGGCATATAGAGGAAGAAAAAAGATGCTGACAACCGAACAAATAAAAAAGATCAAGGAGCGGGTTGCGGCTGGTGAAATGAAGTCTAAAATTGCAAAAGATTTTGGTATCAGTCGGGAAACGCTTTATCAATACATGAAAGAAAACTAATAAGTTCATTTAGGTTTATTTGTCTGTCAGCATTTTGGCAATTCTGTTTGCCGTTTTGTCCCAAATATGCGTGGTACCCCTATAGGGAATATAATAGCAACGGCATAGCGCACGCCCAGGGTGATTACCCCATATTGGTTGCCAATCAGATCCCGAATCACCAGCCAGGGAATGTACTTCGCCAGCACATTGTTGATCCAGGGATTGACGTATGCGCCAAACAGGTTGTCCTCGAAGAAACCCACCAAGGTCTGCGCCCCGAATACGCCCACGAACTGGTACAGTAAGTACATGGAAAGGATCAGCAGCGGAATACCGGTCAGTGGGTTCATCGTGGCCGCGCTGAGCTTTTCCGCAAAGTACGAGACCCGCCGTTCTGGTTGGGTGAGAACTTTTTGCAGAACGCGGCTCGCGGCTTCACGTTGGTAGCGGGCGATCACAAAAGAAAGAGGCTGGCTGAAACGATCCTGCACGGCCTTGGCCGCTGCACGGACCTCAGTGTACCGTGGTCCTTCTTGCGCTGCGACCATTGAGGCCACGCCGGCATCGTTTTGCAGGAGCAGCAGGGCAATCGCCCGTTTGGTCAACTGATAGTAACCGAACAACTGGCTTTCGATTTGTGGCAACGCATCTTCGATCGCGGGTGGGTATGGGATCGCAACCGCATGGGCAGGTTTGGATTCACAGGTAGGACAGCCGCCCGTCGCCAGGTGATCGTTGCGGTGGAGAGCAGAAACGACGATTTCCTTCAAGTGATCCGCTCCCCGCCCGATGGCCAACGCTGTTGGGACGACCGGGATTCCCAGGGTCTGTTCGAGCGCAGCAGTATCGATCTTCACCCCCAACCGGTCGGCCTCATCCATGAGGTTGCAAACCAGAACGACCGGCTGTCCAGCCTCGATCAATTGCAGGGTCATCGGCAGCATGCGATCCAGGTTCTTGGCATCGACCACGTGCAGAGTGACTCTTGGACGCTCCTGGAGCAAAATATCCCGGGCGACTCGCTCTTCCTCGGTCATTGGGACTAGGCGATACATCCCTGGTGTATCCACCACGCCGACCGGTTGACCTGCCAGGCGGCCCTTCCCCCGGCTCACTTCTACCGTCGTGCCGGGGTAGTTGGAGACTGTGACGTAAGCCCCGGTCAGGGTATTGAACAGTACGCTTTTTCCTACATTGGGCGAACCGACGATAGCGATCAGGGGCAACCCGGTGGTATCCTCGTTGACACCTCCATGGCAGTTGGCGCCGTTGGATTCGTGGATGGAGGCAGGTTTGACTAATGATTCTTGCATTGGAAAAATTCCTTTCACGATTCGATAAGTCAGGTGCTGTTGCAACTCAGGGAAAGACCAGGATAAACTGGGCGGCTCTTTCAGATAGGTGCACAGTGCGTCCCTCGCATTCGACCAGGATAGCGCCCTGGCTGCCGACAGCCAACATCGTCACCGGGCTGCCTGCACAAATGCCCTCACCGGCAAGGAACGAGCGAGTGGCTTCGTCCGCCTGGATTAGGGAAACCTGGCTGTGTTCGCCAGCTTTCAACTGGATCAGAACACGGTTTAATTGTGGCAGTGCCTGGGCCTGCGGGGTTGGAATCACTCTGCCTTGTGGGTTTTGTTGGGGATTGCCGAGGTATAGGCTTAATCTTTCAGCTACGTCGTCGGGTAAAAAGTGTTCGAGTTTGCACGCCAGATCAGCTGCCACATCGGGCAGCATCTGAAGGCGATCCACCAGGAACACCTCCCACAGACGGCGGTGACGGAGAACACGCAGCGCCAGCATTTCACCTTCGGGAGTCAATGTTACTCCTTTATAAGGAGCAAAAGTCACCCAGCCAGCATCTTCCAGCCGGCGGATCATTTGGTGTGCAGAAACCGGTTGGATAGACAACGCTTCTGCCAGCTGCGAAACGGGCAGCGGCTCCTCCAGGCCACGCTCCTTTAGGAGCGTGGCAGTTACCAGGTACATTTCTTCGCTCTCGGTCATCTTGTTATCTTCTGTTGAGCCATAAGATGTTTTAGGATTATTTTCTTGCTCACCATAATATTACGATGGAGTGTTTTATCGGACAATGCACAATTGTCATCCTTCTGTGGTGAAGTTTGTCATAAATTTCAAATAGCCTGGTTTATGAAGGATAGGACCTTGACAAAATGATTTCTTCAGGATATCATATCATTGTATTATGATATATAAATATTTAAAAAGGAGGGTTTCAGCATGTTAACGGTTACGAACGCAGAAGGAGTTCAATTGCAGGCCAAGTTGTTCCGCGGCTTTGGCGACCCGGCGCGCTTGAACATCTTACAGGCGCTGCGCAACAGCCCCATGACTGTGACGGAAATTGTCGCAGCTACCTGTATGAGCCAATCCAACACCTCCAACCATTTGCGCTGTTTGCGCGAATGCGGTCTGGTTGCCGCTGAACAACAGGGTAAGTTTGCCCTGTATCGCCTCAGCGACGACCGCGTGGGTGATCTGCTGGCCTTAGGCGAATCCTTGTTGGCCGATGTGGCTCGCGGGGTGTACGAATGCACTCGCTACAACCTTCCACGAGATGTGCTTCTGGAGCAAAAATAAGATGAAAACAAGTCTTCGGATCTTCATTCCCTTTATAATCGCTCTTCTTCTGGATGGTTTGACCAAAGTTTGGGCTGTACAGGCATTATCTTCATCCACTCCAATCCTCGGTAATTTTTTCCGTCTGACCCTGGGTTACAACACCGGAGTAGCATTCGGGCTTTTTGCCAACGGGGGGATATTTCCGCTGATCGTCACAGGCACCATCATAACCGGATTGATCGTCTGGCTCGTTATGATGATCCGCAAAGGTGAAATCCCGGCTGTCATCCACGTCCCCATTGGATTTATCCTCGGCGGGGCAATTGCCAATTTTGTCGACCGAATGCTGGATGGTCGGGTGACGGATTTCCTGGACTTTGGTTGGGGACCCACGCGCTGGCCGACTTTCAACCTGGCGGATAGCTTCATCGTGGTTGGTGTTCTTCTTCTGTTGTTTATTCTTTCGAGAATCAAGTCCCCTGAAAAGGAGCAAGCGTTATGAAAGCCTTGAAAATCCTCATAAAATCTCTACTATTCCTGGTCGGGGTCAGCCTGATCTGGCGTTGGCTGAGTCGCAATCGCTCTTTACCCTGCCCGACCTGGTTGGCAAGTATGCTGGATAGCCGTTGGTCAGATCGGTTACTTAGCACGCAAACGACTCTCGATCGCATCGGACTGCAACCGGGTCAGCGTGTGTTGGAAATCGGACCTGGGCCAGGGCGTCTCTTGATCCCGGCGGCGGGACAGGTGCTTCCCGAAGGTGAAGTCTTTGGACTGGACATCCAGCCGGGGATGATTGAACGGCTCAAAGCGCGGGCAGCTCAGGCGGGCGTTTCGAACCTGACGACAATCCTGGGTGACGCGTCTCAACCGAATGTCTCACCAGATAGTTTAGATGTGGTTTTCCTCTGTACAGTACTGGGTGAAATCCAGGATCGGGAGGCAGCTCTACGCCAATGTTATGCGGCTCTGAAGCCTGGCGGCACCCTTTCAATCACGGAACTTTTCCCCGACCCACACTATCAGCCCCGCACAACCGTTCGGCAGTTGGCTGAGGCAGCGGGATTTCGTCTACGAACGCTTCGCGGGCCCTGGTATTTCTTTACCGCAAATTTCACGAAATCTTAGTACGAAATGAACTTTTGGAGCTATACGATGTAAAGCGAGATTTCTTAATGAGTACCGCGACTTCGTCAGACTAACGGCATTTTTTGCCGTTCAAAGGTTTGCGCGACAAACCCAACATGATCTGGGTGCTTCTTCATTGCCAACTTTGGTAAAAAAGGTACTCCAAACGCGAAAAGAAAGGAGGAATTATGAGTGAGAATATCTTGTGGCTATGGCACGACATCCGCAGAGCCAGAAAACAAGGGCTGGATGCAATTCAGCAGCGCCAGCGCGAACGACTTGCAGGGATGGTTTCCTTCGCACGAGCCAACTCACCCTACTATCGCGAACTTTATCAAGGTTTGCCGGAACGAGTCGAGAACCCCGCCCAGCTGCCGGTAACCGACAAGAAGAAGCTGATGGCGCGTTTCGACGATTGGGTCACCGATCGCGATGTAACCATCGAAAAGGTGCGCCCGTTCGTCGAAAACCCTGACCTGTTCGGAAAGCATCTCCTGGGCAAATACCTGGTGATTACCACTTCTGGCACCACTGGTACCCGAGGCATCTTTCTGATTGACCAGCACAGTCTTTCCGTGATCGGGCCGCTCTTTTTGAGTATGTTAAGAGAGTGGCTTGGCGCACGTGATATTTGCAGAATTGTCAAAAGTAGCGGACGCACAAGCTTAGTCCTTGCAAGCGGCACCCCCACGATTACCGGGGTAAGCATTTCCCGTTTCGGTTCGTACCTTGGTAAATCAATGAGATCCCCATCGGTGCATACCCCCTTGCCCGAGCTGGTGAGTGAGCTCAATAAGTTTCAACCCGCTGTCCTTATGAGCTATGGAACCATGACTAAACTTCTTGCCAGCGAGCAGGCAACGGGCTGCCTGCAGATCAAGCCGGTGCTGACAATCATCACCGCTGAAGGACTCACTCTGGATGATTATGACCGCATCGCCGGGGTATTCAGTACAAAAATAGGCAACCTTTACGGATCTTCTGAGTGCCCCTTTATGAGCTATTGCTGTGAGTATAAGTGGCTGCACGTCAACGCCGACTGGGTCGTGGTCGAGCCGGTAGATGCCAATTATCAGCCTGTGCCATCTGGTCAAACTTCACACACAGTTCTCATCAGCAACCTTTCCAACCGTGTCCAACCATTCCTGCGTTACGACCTCGGCGATAGCGTCTTACAGCGCCCAGACCCCTGCCCATGCGGGAACCCGTTACCTGCAATTCGTGTGCAAGGCCGCGCAGCCGATCTGCTCACCTTCCCAACCGTGCATGGCGAGCAAATTACCCTTCCGCCGCTCCTCTTTGGCACCTCGGTTTATCATATCCCAGGGATAGAGCAGTTCCAGATCGTACAGACCGCGCCGGCAAGTCTGCGGGTGCGCCTGCGTACCCTGGATGGCGCTGACCCTGGGCAGGTGTGGCAGACGCTACGCAATAATGTTACCCAACTGCTCAGGGACCACAAGCTTGATCATGTCAAGCTTGTGCGCGCCGAAGAACCACCGGAGCAATCCACTGGCGGGAAGTACCGCGAGATCATTCCTTTGAAAGATAAATCTTAGTACGAAACAAAGGATCGATTATGAACTCGACCATTTATCAATCCCCAGAAGGTTACGCAACCTTGATGGCATTCTACGATGCCAATCTCAAGCGTTGGCCCATACCCTATGAATGTCTTACCGTGCCCACGCGGCATGGCGAGACTCACCTTATCGCCAGCGGGTCGCCAGACGCTCCGCCACTGGTACTGATGCGCGGCGCAGGCGGGAACGCCCTCCTATGGGCGCCTGCCATTGTCCATCTGAGTCAGAACTTCCGCACCTATGCGGTGGATGTAATCGGGGAATCGGGCAAAAGCGCGCCCAATCGCCCGTCCTACAAAGGACCTGCATATGGCGAGTGGATGGTGGATATTTTCGACGCCCTCAAGATTGAGCGAGCAAACGTGGCGGGTACCTCGCGGGGTGGTTGGTTGACATTGAAAATCGCCCACTTCGCACCGAAACGAATAAATCGCATCGTGCCAATGTGCGCCGAAGGGATTGCACCGATCAGCCTTAAGTTCTTCTGGCACATGTTCCCTGTGCTCGCATTTCCGGGTCGAAAGACTGTAACCGGCCTCTTGCGATTCTTAACTCCATCCAATCTTCCTGTGCATGAGTACTTGGTGGAGGAACGGGCTATTGTCTACAAGACATTCCGACAGTCCTTGATGAAACCACCGATGTTTACCGATGATAAACTGCGCCAGATTAGCGCGCCTACCTTACTGCTGTTTGGGGAACAGGAGGTCGTTTACGACATGAACGCTATCCGCATGCGCACCGCGCACCTCCCCAACAACTTCGAGGTTGATGTGATCCCCAACGCGGGGCATGTATTGGACTATGACCAGCCAGAGGCCGTGAGTGAACGAATCGTCAAGTTCATCAGAAACGGGATATAAGTTGTTGAGAAATCCAATGTTCAATACCGCCCAACCAACGCTTTGGGCTGAACACGGCGATGTCATCACCAGCGTAAATGTCGGCCCGGCTGCTCATCAAAAGAAGAGATCATCATTTCAAGGAGACAACAAAATGGAAAAATTTGATTACACGGTGGAAACCACCAAAAGCGTGGACGAAGCAGTCGCCGCCATCGAGGCCAAAGCACAAGAAAAGGGCTTTCGAGTGCTTCACGTTCACGATGTGCAGGCGACACTCGCCGCGAAAGGGTTCGAGATCGAACCGATGAAGATCGTTGAGGTGTGCAACGCCAAATTCGCCAGCCAGGTACTGGCAAAGAACAAGAAAATATCGCTGATGCTGCCCTGCCCGATCAGCGTGTTTGTAGAGGCAGGCAAGATCTACATCAGCGCCCTCAAGCCACGGGTTTTGTCCGATTATTACCCGGGCATGGGCATCGATGAGATTGCCGTTGAGGTCGAAAAAGTTATCATCAGTCTGGTTAACGAAACCAGATAATTTATCTGATTGGAGAAACTATGGAATCAACAAAAATTGAAGTGCGTGTCAGTAATCTGGACTGCGAACATGATGCAGCCAACATCGAACGCGGGTTGGATGGTTTTTCTGGCCTGGTAGGCTTGAAGGTCTATCCAAAATCTGCCAAAGTCGCATTGACGTTTGACCCCGATCAAACCAATCCAAGTGCCTTGAAACAAAAACTGGAGACACTGGGTTTCCCGCCCCAAAAAGGGATGGAAATGGCCGAACAGCCCAAACCCTGGAAGAACCCCAAGGTGCTGACCGCGTTCGCTTCAGGTGTTTTGCTTTTAGCCGGTTGGCTCATTAGCCTGACTGGCGCGCCGGTGCTTATATCAACAATAATATTTATTGCCGCAATCTTGATCGGCGGGTATTACTTTGGTCGCGAGGCTATCGAAGAATTAATCTTCGAGCGCCAAATCGGCATCGAGTTATTGATGATGGTTGCCGCAATTGTGGCTTCCGCGATGGGCGCGCCATTGGAGGGCGCCATGCTGGTCTTCCTCTACTCCATCAGCGAAGCTGCGGAAGGCTATACCGAGGAGAAAACGCGTGCCTCAATCAAGGCTTTGATGAACCTCGCCCCTAAGGTGGCATTGGTCCGCCGGGACGGTCGCGAACAGGAAATCCCGGTCGAAGGGTTGGTGGTCGGAGACGTGTTCATCGTCAAGCCAGGCCAATCCATGGCTACCGATGGTGAAGTGCTGGTTGGATCCTCCAGCGTCAACCAGGCCCCGGTGACGGGTGAAAGCGTTCCAGTAGAAAAGCAAGTGGGCAATCCGGTCTTTGCCGGCAGTATCAATGGCGAAGGCGCGCTGGAAATCCGCGCCACCAAAACCTTTGCCGATAACACCATCGCCCGTATTATCACCATGGTCGAGGAAGCCCAAGAAAAGAAAGGCAAAAGCCAGCGCTTTATCGAGCGCTTCGGCGCCCGCTATAGCCCTATCGTTTTGCTCATCGGCATTCTCATTGCAATCGTCCCGCCGTTATTTTTTGGCGCAGCCTGGGTAATGTGGATCACTCGCGCAACCGTCTTCATTGTTGCCGCTGCACCTTGCGCCCTGGTCATTTCCATCCCGATCACGTTGGTGGCTTCGCTGGGTACCGGCGCGCGTAATGGCGTGCTGATTAAAGGTGGAATCTATGTGGAGGAACTGGCTAAAGTGAAAGTTGTAGCAATGGACAAGACTGGCACGCTGACGCGCGGCGAACCGGAAGTGACCGATGTTGTTCTCTTCCACCAGAACCCGGACCGGCCGACAAATTCTCAGCAGGAATTTTTAGCGGTTGCGGCCGGCATCGAGAGGCGCAGCGGCCATCCCCTGGCGCAAGCCATTGTCCGCCATGTGGAGGCTCAGGGAGTCCAACCAGCCGAGTTGGCTGACTTTCGTTCATTGACCGGGGCGGGCGCAACTGCAAGTCTGAATGGGCGCACGATTTACGTGGGCAGCCCGGACCTGTTTCTTTCCAAACTGGGGGTTTCCCTGGATAGTGCCTGGGAGGATATCAATCACCTGCAAAGCGAAGGAAAGACCGTGGTGCTGCTAGGTGATGAAAAAGCACCCTGGGGGATGATTGCTATCCGTGACAATATCCGGCCCAATGCTCAGAAAGCCATTGATGCAATTCACGCTGCCGGAGTTGACAAAGTGGTCATGTTAACCGGCGATAACGAGCGTACTGCCCAGGCCATCGCCCGAGAACTGGGGATCGATGAAGTGTATGCGGACCTGAAACCAGAGGATAAGGCGGTTAAAGTACGCGAGCTGACCTCCCGTTATGGGCATGTGGCAATGGTCGGGGACGGGGTCAACGACGCTCCCGCTCTGGCAGAAGCAACCGTGGGGATCGCGATGGGAGCCGCCGGAACGGACGTAGCTCTGGAGACCGCCGATGTGGCTCTGATGGCTGACGATTTGGAGAAACTGGCGTATGGACTGCGCCTGGCTAAGCGCAATCAATCCGTCGTCAACCAGAACTTGGCCCTTTCTGCGATTGTCATTAGTGTATTGATCATCGGAGCGGTAGGTGGTTGGTTCACCTTGCCGATCGCCGTACTGGCGCACGAGATCAGCGAATTTGTGGTTATCGGTAGCGGGCTGCGTATGCTGCGATCGTAATTTCTTACGATAGTCTCCCTCCGGCAGGGGGTTGGCCTCCTGCCGGATGAGAAAGGGATTTCATGGGAGGAGAGATGCTCAGCATTAAGGAGGGGCTACACTTTGACGTTTCACGGGCTTCGAATGAAATTGAGCAGTTCATCCGCAGTGAAGTTAATCGTTTGGGCAAACGAGGTGTTGTCTTGGGATTAAGCGGCGGCTTGGATTCGTCGACCTGCGCAAATCTTTGCGTACGCGCCCTGGGACGATCACATGTGTTGACTTTACTGCTCCCTGAGCATGATACCAACATGCAAAATATGGCAGACGCCAGGCTGGCAGCTCAAATGCTCGATCTGCAGCCGATCAATATCGATATTTCACCTCTATTGGCGACGATTGGCGTGTATAACCTGGTTTCTGAGGAACAAGCTGGCAATCGCCCCATGATTGAAAGCGGTATTCGCTGGATTAACCATTTATCATCTGCCCCTTCTGCTTTTAGCGAAGGAATGGCGATGCTCTACAATATCAAGGCTAATCTCTGGCTACGCCTGGTTCGCCGGCTGCTCTGGAGACTATTAGGACGCATCCATGCATTTGCGATCACAAAAGTGCGCCAGCGCATAGTTACGCTGTACTTCCACGCCATGCTAAACAACTGTTTGGTGGTTGGCACCACCGACCGTTCAGAGTGGAGCGTCGACTTCTATGATCCATATGGCGATGGAGCAAGTGATGTTCAGCTACTTCGCCATTTACACAAGACGCATATCCGAGAACTGGCAAAACACCTGGGTGTGCCTGAAAAGGTCGTCAATAAGCCCTCTTCTGGCGATTTGGCGGCCGGATTACCGAACGAAAGCGCGATCGGGCTGACCTATGAACAACTGGACTCGATTCTTTGGGGGCTTGACCACAGCCTGCCCGAGAAAGAGATCGTGCTTCAAACCAGGGTTACACCTGCTGCTATAGCTGCTGTTCAAAAAGCGATGTCTATTGCCCGTTTGCGCGAGAGACTGCCTTCTATGCTGCCATTATTGCCTTGATAGATATGAATGAGACGTTTGCATGAATAAACTTCTGAAGCGAAAAATCCAACTTTTTATCATCTGCTCTCAACTGTTGGCGCGAGAAGGATTGACCCTTCTTACCCAGCAGGATGAAGATATTAAGGTCGTTGGGAATGCCGCCGATGATGAAGCTGGAGTAGCTGGCATAGACACGCTGCAACCTGACGTGGTGATTGTCGCGGACGGTTGGGGTGGAGAAGATTGTTCCTGCGCGGATACCGTCAAGAAAATTAAGGCGTATCATCCTCATATCCCAATCCTGGTGGTTTCTCCTCACGTGGAAAATGCACGCGTACAAATGGCTCTCGCGGCAGGCGCGAACGGCTATTTACCAATGGGGATTGACATAGATGAGCTGGTCCGGGTTCTCTACACGGTCAGTCGTGGAGAGCTGACCCTTCACCCCTCCTTGTTGCCTGCGATTCTCCAACAAATAGAAGCCGAACCCGGTGGTAAATCGGTTGTGTCCAGCCCAGATGATCTGACGCAGCGAGAGAGTGCCATCCTGTCCACCCTTTCTCGTGGTTTGACCGATCGCGAGATTGCCCAGCATCTGTTTATCAGCGTCCGTACGGTGCAATCTCACTTGGCCCACATCTATGAAAAGCTCCACATTCACAGCCGGACCGAGGCCGCCTTGTTCGCCGTGCAACATAAGCATGAATAAATTTCCCTGATCCTAATTGTTTATCCACCTTATCCGTAATCCTACCGATATCCTGTATCCGTAGGATTTTTTATGCGTAGTTTTGCTGGGTTGAAGTTCAGCAGCCCTACGCTTTTTGGATGATCTCAATTTGGTTATGCTGAAATTGTGAATACTACTCAGCCAAACGATCAATATACCAGCCGGGTTGCAGTATTAGGCGTTTTAGCCGACATGCATGGCGAGGAGGTCCAATACGACCTGAAACCTCTGCGCAAGTTGATTTTGGCGATCCAGCCGGATCTGATTTGTGCGGAAATCCAGTGGGTGGATTGGCTGTCCGGCAATCTGGCAGCGGCCCCCCGCGCCATTCGCGAAACGATTGTGCCGCTTTGCCGGCGTACGGATATGGTCATCATCCCGGTTGGCGGCGTAGCATCCATGGAATTTGGGGCAACCGAGGCTAATAGTTTCATCAAGGCACAGGTGATCCGCGCCTTGAATGGCTTGCAGCGGATTTCTTGGGCGGTCGTCAACCAACCGGCCGCGGTCAACTCGGACGTTTACTCGTTTTGCTGTAATCTGACCTGCGCGTGGAATTGAATTTGTTTGGACAAGCAGCCAAAAAAGTTTGGCAGGAGGCGAATGACACGATTTTGAAAAACATTCTGGGAACACTCACTCGTGATCCAGGGAGGCGGATATTAGTCACTGGGGACTGCCGCAGGCGACAGTGGCTCATCAAACAGCTTGCTCAAATACCAAGGATCGATCTGGTGCATTACAACGAGCTTTAGGATTTTGGATCTGCCAAAAGGATTTGCGGATGCTCCGCCTTCCATTGTCAATCAAACCATTCAGTTTTCGGAAAGGAGAGAAATCATGTATTGGACCATCATTATTCTCAGTATCCTGCTCGGCTTCGCACCTTTTGTACTGGGCTTCAGCGGCATTGGCGCCGCATTGTGGAACAGCTTGATTCTGGGCATTGCGCTGCTGGTCACCGGTATCGTCAAGTGGTACAAGGCAGCCTTTGTTCTGGGTGTTTGGGTGTTCGTTGCACCGTTCATCTTGGGCTACAGTTCGAACCCTGGCGCACTTTGGACCTCGTTGGTCATTGGCGCCGTGATCGCAGTCTGGACCGGGATTAAGTGGTTTGGGGCCAAGACACCTCAATCCGCAGTTGCACACTAACCCAATCCCCCTAGATGCCACACCAAAGATCGATATCCCGAAAACGGATCTTTGAGAGCTCCCCCGAGTTTACGGGCTATGGCTTACAAGTTCGGCAACTGGAAGAACAAGAAAATAAGGGCCCGGTTTCGAAAGAGACCAACCGCTTGAGTAGACCGGGCCCAGCTGAAAAGACATCAAGAAGTTTATAGAGGAGAGAGCTATGAAAGATTCGACACAAGCCTTAAATGCAACCTTCGGGCCCATCGCCAATTTGCTGGCGCAGTCCGGACCACAATTGATTCAGAACAGGCCTTTACGGAAAATGGTAGTCAAGCGATTGAAGAGACAATTGTTTGAAGATCTTAAAAAGAAACGGGAAGATAGTAATAATATACCTGGGGTTGATGACGACAAAGCCGCATTCGGATTATCCATCATCGACACATTGGACCGGGCTTTAGAGGGCCGGTACTTTTCCGACAAAGTGATCCATACGTTATTCAATATCGTTGCCAAGGATTTGTTCCTGAAACAAGGCGAAAATATGCGCGCTGCAGATCGGTTCCGCACGGATACGGGAAACAATGCACCAACATTTCTGGTAATCAGTCCAGGAAAAGCATGCAATTTGCAATGCACGGGTTGTTACGCAAATGCAGGCATCATGACCAATGAAAAGTTGAGCTGGGATGTCTTTGATCGGATTATTACCGAAGCAAAAACATTATGGGGGGTTCGTTTCTTTGTCATCAGCGGCGGCGAACCCATGGCCTACCACTCTGAAGGTAAGGACTTATTGGATATGGCTGAAAAACACAACGATTGCCTTTTCATGATGTATACCAATGGCACCCTGATCAACGAAAAAGCAATCGAACGCATGGCCCGGATCGGCAACCTGACACCCGCTTTTTCGCTGGAAGGGTGGCGTGAACGGACAGATGCCCGCCGCGGCAAAGGTGTGTTCGATAAGGTTCTAGCTGGGATGGATGCGCTGCGGAAAGCAGGGGTGCCCTATGGCATGTCGCTTACCGCCACCTGTGATAACACTGAAGAAATCCTATCTGATGAATTTATGGACTATTTTTATAAAGAGCAAGGCGTCATTTACAGTTGGATTTTCCACTACATGCCGATCGGCAGGTCAGTTTCACTAGATCTGATGCCGACACCGCAGCAGCGTCTCTGGATGTGGCACCAATCCTGGAAGTTGATCCGAGAAAAGAGCTACTTCCTGGCCGATTTCTGGAACCATGGCACGGTTTGCGACGGATGCCTCTCTGCCGGAAGTGATACCGGGGGTGGTTATTTCTATATCGATTGGAACGGCAAAGTCAGTCCCTGTGTATTTATGCCTTATTCTCCGATCAACATCAACGATGCATACCGGGATGGTAAGACATTGAATGAGGTATGGCAGGATCCGTTCTTTGCTTCACTAAGAAATTGGCAGAAATCCTTTAAGCAGAAGGATGGCAACTGGCTTATGCCTTGTCCCATCCGTGATCATCATGCCGACCTGCGCAAGATGATTGCCGAATATGAACCGGAACCGTCCGACGAGAGTGCCCGGGAAGCGCTCCTCGATCCCGATTATGCAGATGGTATGGACCGCTACGATCAAGAGTACCAATCCTTATCAGACTTAGTCTGGCAGTTACATTACCTCCGTCCATCCGATCCGGACAACATTCAAATTATGGACCTTCCTGATATCTCATCCCTGCTTGAAAAAAAGTGAGAATTGCAGACCAGGCAGGGCAGAGCGTTACAACGCAGAAAGGATGGTAAAAATTATGGAAGAAAGGCGACTAGCTTTTGTGCTCAGTGGAGGTGGCGCAAGGGGAGCTTTTCAAGCCGGCGCACTGAAGGCTTTATACGAGAACAATATCCATCCCGAAATTCTAGTAGGTACCTCCATTGGGGCCGTCAATGCCGCGTTTCTAGCTGTTCACGGGATCAATTCATCCAGCATTGAGCGATTAATTCAGACCTGGATGGAATCTGTAAGAATGGACCTCTTGCCAAAACACTTCGCCTGGCTCACCTTGCGGACGATCCTAAAAACACCCGATTATCGGAATTTTGGTAAATTGCAAAATTTCCTCGAGGGGCATGGCGTCAGGCCAGACATGCGTTTTAGAGATATGCGTGAGATCCAGCTCTATCTGGTGGCCACCGACTTATACACGGGGCAACTGGTTTTGTACGGACAAAACCCTGACCAATCGGTATTAGAAGGTGTATTGGCATCCTGCGCTCTACCGCCTTTCTTCCCTCCTTACGAGCGCGACGGCAAATTACTCATGGACGGTGGAACAGTCAGCAATTTGCCGGTCGAAGTAGCCGTTTCACAGGGCGCGACGGAGATCCTTGCCCTGGATGTGACAGATCCGCGTAAGGCTGCCAAAGGGGAAACCAATCTGAAAGCATATATCAATAAATTAGTCAATGCCTCCGAGCAACGGCATATCGCATTGGAAATTGCGCTCGAAAGAGAGAAGGGAATTCCAGTCCACCATATTCTCCTGCGTGGACCAGATACGACCTCGATTTCGGACTTCAGTGCTGTTCCAGACTCAATTCAGATAGGATATGAAATCACGAACCGTTGGTTGGAACAATGGGCCACTACTTACGAAAACCATCATCCGATTGATATTCAGATGGATCAACGTGTAAATCTATGGCCCTAAGATGTTGGCTGCTCAGCGATATGGCGTCAGCGTGGGCATGTTCGAACACGTTGGTCGACATCACTTACCTGAATACTTTTCACAAACTTACCTCTTACTCAAGCTTGGGGTCTGTTTCTCAATCACGGATTCAACGGACAAGGAAAGACCGCCGCAAATGGACTAAGCTTTTTTGAACGGAAAGTGCTCGGCTCGGGTTCTTTCTCCTAGCGGTATATTTTACCAGTCGGCGAGCTGGTCCCAGTCCACAAGGCGAATTTCATCGCCGAGACAGCAGTTTTTAAAGTACACGATGTAAAAAACTTACGCGAGTAACATGACCTTACTTTGCGTCATTGGGTGCTGAGGTTGGAAGACCAGCGAGAGGATGTGATACAACTGGTAGGCGAGTCAGTGTATCGGATATGGCGGTTGTATATGAGTTTCTGCGCGCTAGGTTTGAAGTCTGGCCAGACAAACATCAACCAGCACCTGGTGGCAAAACCGGTCATTGGCAGGGTCAACTTGCCGATGAGCCGGGCTTACCCCTACAAATGAAAGCGACCCTTTCACCCAATTCGGAATAATCACTGGGGTCGATTGGCAACTGGAATGCCTTTTTCGTATACTTTATCGAAAGGACTTAAAAAATGAATCCTGTCATGATTGTCACAGATAGTAGTGCTTATCTGCCTCCCGATTTGGTCGCCACTCATCCGATCCGCGTTATCCCGCTCAAGTTGAACTGGGATGGGCAGACTTATAGGGATGGCGTTGATATCCAGGCAACCGAATTCTATAACGCCTGTCGAAATCCTCTAGCCTGCCGAGCACGAGCCAGATCCCACCGAGCGATTTTGAAAACATCATCAAAGAACTTCTGGTTGTAGATTACGATGTGCTACTACTACCGATCTCCAGCGGTATCTCCGGTTCTTACCAATCAGCCGCCTCCGTTGTAAACAATTTCCCTGCTGACCGTGTGGTTTTGCTGGACACGAAACTGGTATCCATGGCTTTGAGTTTTCAGGTGCTGGCGGCGGCACGCGCGGCAGCGGCAGGGGCGAATCTAAGTGAATGTAGGCAAGTTGCACAGAAAGTGTACAGTCAAATTGGCGTTTACTTCACAGTCGATACACTCAAGTATCTTGCTGCCGGCAGGAGAATCAACAGCGCAAAACGGCTGTTGGGCGCAGCCTTGAATATAAAACCTATTCTAGAGATCTGAGACGGCAAAATCGAACTTGTCAATAGCATCAGAACACGAAAAAAAACGATCGATAGGATGCTCCAGTTGGTAGAAGATGGAATTGGCGGACGCTCCCCTGTGCGCATCTCGGTTTTCCACGCACTGGCGAATGAAACTGCCGAAGAATTAATTGGAATCGCGCTTGCGCGATTTTCACCAATCGAATGCATTCTGTCAGAGATCAGCCCGGTGGTCGGTTCACACGTCGGGCCGGGTACGGTCGCTATCGCATATCAGGCCGGTGGGTAAAATTGAACAGACACACTTGGTAGGCAATACCCGAAGGAACAAGGTTTATGAACACCGACCATTATTAGGACTTGAATCCGAGCTAGTTGACCGATTAAGAAAAGAAATATAAAAATATTTTCTTCTGAAAGTTCTGAGTTGGATGTATTCGTTGCAACGAATGTATATTTCCGTAGAATTCTCAATTCCCATTTCATGATCTATCATAAATTCTTCATGTGAAGTTTATCTTAACGTAATTGATTCAGGAATTTTGATTGCTTATGATTCGTCTATCATATACCCAGAATGGGTAAATTACTGTTCTGGGTATATTTGTGCCCGAACTTGCCTATATTTACACCCATACGCTGCCGGCTTACCCACCATCGTCCAGGATAACCTTTCAACCGTATTCCACCAAATACCTGGCACTTCATACCACTTCGCCCTAGCTATATCCTTTGGGATATCTGGATCAGAGGAAGTACCGCGAGCAAGAACTTCATCCCGATAATGACCTGTGGGACGGCGAAGGTCATGTCAGACACGTCGGGTTGGGAATAGTAAGTGATCTGCTGTATCCAGAGTTGTTTCCTGAATACACCAGCTTGTTTGTTTCTCAGACCAAGATCCGCGGATTCAAACGTGCCATCCTGTCCACCTTTCGCAGCGGTATCCTCCAAAACCAGCAAGATGTTTTGTTTATAGAAGGGTAGGGCTACTGAAAATTCCGAAACTGCTCATTTGGGGAAGTGAAGACAAGACCATTCCATTGGCCGTCAGCGAAGAAATTCGCGCTTTTCTACCCGGAGTTGAATTCCATTTAATATCAGATGCAGGGCATGTTCCACACTATGAGGCATTTGACAGGGTTAATGCAATCGTTCTTGATTTTCTGAAATAAATTGAGGTTGAAAAAATTACCCATCCTAATAACTGAGTCAGAAAAGGAAAAAGTTAGTTTTAACTTATTAACAAGAGATCGTCCCATTGGTTTAGTGGAACGATCTCTTGTAATTTTAAGCAAATCAAAATCGTAAATTACTGGTTGATCATTTCATTTACTCTTTTGGCAACACGTTCTGATGTAGATTGAATTTCTTTTTCATCAACTTCATTCATGCCAAAATAATCTCCACCAAGATCATAAAGTGAGTCAGCAATCACTATTTGGGGTGCAAAATCGGTTATTACTCCTTGTAGCATTCGTGTTGCACATTGAATGAAGCATCCCTCGATGACGACGACCTGCTTTGCGTTACGAACCAAATCCCTTTGACCAGTGTCTTTAGTAAAAGCGCCGCCCAAACAAATTTGGACGGTTTTTTCTGGTGCCAGGCTGAAACTCACTAGATTGGCTGCTCTTCTAGATATTTCGCCCCGCAGGCAGGCCCCCTCACACGAGACAATTGCCACCTGCTTGCTTTGGTTTTCTTGAGAATATGACTCACACAAAGAACACGTGTTCTTTGTTTTCTTAATTCTCACGACTTCGTATTCATTATCTTGTTTTGAATCAACTTGATCGGTATTACTAGAACATCCAGACATTCTTCCTCCATACTAATTTGTTGATATTATTAAAGACGGAGGAGTTATTCTAAAGGATACAATATTCCAAGGATTGGTTAACATTCCTTTGTTTTTGGATCACAGATGAATATACCTTGAGTGTTATTTGAAAAATGGCAGGCGTCTGCTAATGAAGTGCGTAGTTTTAATCGCGCCCGGTTCAGACGGATTTTTATTGACCCTGGAGTAGAGTCCAACATTTCTGCGATTTCGGCACAAGTAAGATTGTTCAAGTCGTGCAACAAAATCACAAGTCTGTAATCATCTGATAATCTGGTGATGTATCGTTGGATGCAATCACTCATTTCGTTTTGATCAATGACAACATCCAATGAAGGGCGTGAATCATCAACTGCAAATTCAAGAATTTCGTCCGATTCAATATGTTCTTGTTTGCCAGCTCCTTGTTTTCGCCATTCATCGTGACAAAGATTTGTAGCGATTCTGTATAACCAGACACAAATTGCTTGTGGATGCTGCAAAGTGTTCAAGCGCTGGTGAACACGCAAAAAGGTTTCTTGAGTAATTTCTTCAGCTATTTCTGATTGAAAGACCATGCGATGGATATATCGATAGATTCGATCATGATAAGTCTCGAAAATTTCTTCAAAGGATAAATCTATTGGTTGAACGTCACTTATCATAGATAAATCTCAATTTGACAATGGAATTATTTATATAATTTACCACCATTATATAGAGAGGATTATCGCACACCGGTTGCCACAAAGACTGAAATCTTCGCTTGCCTGTCTTGTTCATTGGTTATGCTGCTGTTGGATGTTTCAGCGCAGCAAGACTGTCCGGTGCAATCCACATCGATATCTGATAAACCTGCTGCTTGGAACCAGTCCTTAATCTGGGAGCGGTCAAATCCCATCCATTCATCAGCCATTTCTTCTTTCATCCAAGTGTAAGGATGAGCTTCAAGATCCGTGATCACCAGGCGGCCACCCGGTTTGAGAATCCGCACCATTTCCTGGATTGCACCCAACGGGTCAGGGCAGTGGTGAAGGTACATATTGGCAAAGGCCACGTCAATACTTTTGTTTTCAATGGGAAGAATATGCCCATTGGAAACCTGATATGAAACGTTTTTAAAGCTGGAAAGGTTCTTCTTGGCAGTTTCTAACATTGCCGCAGAGCCGTCCACCACAACAATTTGATCTACCAGGGGCGCTAATCCTGCAGCCATGAATCCAGTTCCAGCCCCAACATCCGCAACAATCATATTGGATTGCAGCCTGGCTTTTGTGATGGCGGCTTTTCTGACTTCCTCAGTAAAGTACCCTGAACATCTGAAAGCATGGACCTTAATCCGATGGCGGCAAGGTTCTTTGGAAAATTGAAGGCGGTATCCATGCCAAACACAGCCTGCGGGGCAACCAGAGCAGCCAGTTTTTTGCCTTCATGAAAAGACAGGGCAAAATTGCCGGCTTTGATCTCTTCGACGTGCAGTTTGTCATCTGCCCTGGCTTTGATGCGAAAGAACGGTAGCCCATCAACATGGTTGACAACTTCCATCCAGGCTTCTATGGTTCTCCCCATATTTTTGAAAGTCAGGTCATCAATCCCGAACGGACAGATTACAAGCAGTCCATCCAACATCTTAAGCTTGAGTGAACCCTTGCCGAGGTTGGTGATCGTTACTATGCGGGCCAACGCCGCAAAGGGTTCATTGGGTAAAAGAATAAACTATATATTAATTTTGAATCTGAGTTTTGCTTTGATCTCTTCAATCTCAAGATCATTCAACCCGGTGGTCATAGTTCGTTTTACTTTTTCGCCACAAGCAGAGCCAAAAGGTTCATAGCTCCAGGTTTCCCTGTCTCGCATTCCTTTAAGAAAAGTACGAAAGCCCAATTGGGCGGCAACCTGATAAGCCCGCTGAGCGCATTGATATTCCATTAAGGGATGATTTTTGCTTTCCACGCAAAACCCGGCGATTCCCTGTCCGCAGTTGACGTAAAACACCCACATGGGGATGCCCATCAACCCGGCAATGCCCGGTAGAAAACTGGAAAACACCTTTTGTTCTTGAAAATCTTGCAGCAAAAAACGACCAGAAAATGAATTCAAATCAGTCATGTATTTCCTTTTATGAAAAATGATAAAGATTGTAAGCCATTTATTAAGTGCAATGATAAATCTTCACCCTGCCGCTCTCTAGTGTATTGAAAGTTGCAGGGTGAAGGACTGTAAAAAATTATCAGTTATTGTTTCTTATTCAATCTCAGCCTGATTTCGATATAGAGGAACAAAAGCATTACTGCCAGCAGCACAACCATGGCTGGGACGACCCACTTTAGCATACTGATTCTGAAAGTTTGGACGGCATCCACACCTGGTGTGACCGGGGTTTGCAGACTTGATGGAGTCACGATTTCACCTGTGGCAATGCCTGCATCCAACCAACCGGTTTCTTCGTTTTTGCCAGTCACGATCAAGAAGTTATTCTTTGCTGCCTGTTTACTGGTCAATCCATCCACTGCGTAGGTCAAACCGGCTGGGCTGCTGCCCAAAACTGCCAGTAATACTTTGCTGGTGATGGCGTCATATCCACGGATGGCCAGGTAGCCGGCATCTTCACTAGCCTGAGGCCGGGTGACCAATTCAAGCGCACTCTGATCACTCAACAAGTTTTTGTTGTCAAACACGAGAGATGGAAATTGCGACTTATCTGTCAAACTGGTGAACTTCAACGGCTCACCCACGAGGATCAAGCTGGCATTGGCCGCAAGCACCGGGTCAACAATATCTGAAAAAGCTGTTTTGAGCTGCATGATGGTGTGATCGGGCAATCCTGCGCCAAGCCGGCCAGCCAATTGTGCCGCGGCTTGAATGTTGCCAAACTCAGCAGGGGCAACCTCAATCAACACATTATCCAACCCTGAACCGGTCAGGAACGCATTGGGGAAGTCGCCAAAGGATTTCGATACCATAGATCCGCCTACCGCGGTTTCGAGCGGCAGGTGCAGCAGTGAACTGGAGCTGACACGCAGCCAAGCCACATTTTCAGTTGCGGCAGTGCATAAATCACGGGTATTTAAGACGGCCAAAAATTCAACCGTATTCCGGCCTGCGTGTACCAGGTTGGCAGGCATGATCAACTTGAACAACGCCTGATTGGAAGTGTTATCTGTAAGACGCAGACTCACCGCCGGGTAACCGTTCACCAGCATCTGCAAGCCTGAGCGAAGGTAATCCAGTTGCTGAGAGTGGCTAAGCACCAGATCAAAACTGGCATCAGCTCGCACCTGGTTACCGGCAGGCACAAAGAAATCAAAGGATTGAGAAAGAGCGTTGGGGCGGGTAAACACCAATTCTCCCACACCCAAATTATCAAGGGTCATATCTTCGGGGCCGGTGGTTGCAGCCACGGGATTGATACCGCTGACCAGCATGGTGCTGGCGTCTCCGCCGGCGATCACCTGGTCTGCGCTGACCGCCTGGGCTGCTTTGACAATGCCGGTTTCATCACCACTCACCAGCAATCCGTAGCCTCCCAAGGGTTTAAAGAAGTACACCAGACCCTCACCTGCATTTGCCTGCAAGCCTGAGGCAATCCCAAGTGTGGAAAGAGGTAATGTCTTCATGGTGTCATTGTTAGCCACCAAGATCACATTTTGAGAAGTGGATGCTGTAGGTCGATAATCAGCCTGTGAAATCACCTCGGCAACCGTCTGTCCATTCGAAATTTGTCCAATGCCCGCAGCTAATATCATGGCAGCGCGCAGCTCACCAGCGCTGGGTTTGGCTGACAGGGCAATTTTCAGAGGCACAGGCTGTACCGAATTTTTCACAACAAAAGGCGCAGGGAAATCATTAAGTGTCAGTGTTTTCTGAATCGCATTATATCCAAAAGTTAGTTTGGAAGCTGGCGAGATGGTAACACTTGAAAGCAGGTTCATTAAACAGGATATTGAGCCATCCCAGCGAATACGCAAGATGTTCACTCCGTCTCGAGTAACTGGAGCAAACAGAGCCGCATCGAATTCATAATGCAAAATCTGCTGACCGCTGGTTTGCAAAGTGTTGATTCCTACCATCGAATCATTCAGAAAGACACTAAGGTCGCCGCCCACCAATCCGGAGAGGGTCTGGCTGGATTCTGTAGCCACCAGGCTTGAAAAGAATGCTGTAATATCGAGATCCAGAGTGGCGGTACCTTCCGGTTTCCAATCTGCGGGAAGGTTGAAAGTGAAATTCACCTCAGAGATCGGACCGGTTAAGGTCTGAGGAATAGCCATTCCCAGATTCGTCAGGGTGAGGTCGGCTTGAGAAGTCGTTTGAGCTAGCACGGGACGAACCCCTGCAAGGCTAAAAACCAACCCTGCCAAAAGGATGAAACCAAATAGTTTAAAAACGAGTGAACGTTTCATGTCATCCTCCTCGGTCAGTTTCCCATGACCATTTTGTCAGCACCGGAGCGGGCGTCTTTCACCGCTTCTTCGACCCTGGTGATCATCTGATCGCTGGAGTCTTCGGGCAGGCGAGTGACCACACCTGCAACGGGGGTCAAGAATATTTTCTCGCCAGATTCCGTCTGGATGGGTTCTTCCAGGGCCATGATCAAGCGTTCAAAAGTTTTCTTGGCCGGGAATTCCGGAGTGGAGGGCAGCAGTACACCGAATTCAAGGCGATTCCATCTGCCAACCAGGTCGTTGCCGCGTAATTGGTCATGCAGCCGTTCGACCACGTTCTGCATTAAAATGCCTGTAATGCGTTCGGGTAATCCGTCAATCAAGTCTTCAAGACCTTGTAGATAAACCACCCCAAATGCCACGGGGACATCCTTTGGTTTGATGAGTTCCTGGGTGAATGAACGCAGCAAGTATTTTCTGGTAAAGGCCAGGGATTGTTTATCAGTGATTGTACGTTCGCGCAGGGCTTCGAGCGGAGTGCGTAAGAGTTCGCGCAAGAGCAGGAAGATAAGCCCAACAAGCAAACCAGCTCCGGCAGCGATTAGCGTATCAATCAATGGACGCGGCAAATAGGGCGTAGTGGGTTCAACAGCCGTATCCAGAAAGACGATGTCATAAACCTGGTAAATGCTTTTAATGTAGCTGATGCCGTTTTGACCAATGTTGTTGGCCAGCAGGGTGACCGACTGGGGATTCGGTCCTTCTACATGCAGCACAAGGATGTTGGTATCAGTTTGGACTTCAGAATACACCCGCATCTCTTTTAATGCAGCTTCATCCAATTGCAGCCGGCTGATCGTATCTTGATAAACCCGGTTGCTGTCCAAAATATCCGCGTAGGTGGTTGAAATGGTACGCTTATCCAGCGTATCCAGACTGCTGACCACATCACGGCTGCTGGTCAAAGTGTTGTTCGGATAGACCAGGAATTTTGCCGATGCCCGATACATGGGGGTGACCAGCACCGACCAGATCAATGCTCCCACCGCAAAAGCAGAGACAAAGATCACCAAAATTCTCCATCCTCTTTGAAATCTCGTAAAACTGGTACGGTTCGTTGACATACGTCCTCCTCTTAAAAACAATCGCTATTCAAGCGGGGCAATTACAAATATTCTGCCCCATGCATTTTCATTGCCCTGTGCAATACAGGTTTGAAACGTGGTTCGGGTTCCACCGCCGAATACGCGGTAGAACAGGTCGGTGGAACTGAGCGTTTCTCCACTCGACAGGCTGACAAAATTGCTGGTCGGACTGCTTGGGTTGAGCGCCTGAAATTCATCTACATTGGATACCACGTACTCATCAGTAGATCCATCTCCGTAGATTAAGGTCACCAACTGCCCTGGTGACAGGTTAAAAAAGTACGCACCGGCAAGATAATTATGTGCCAGAAGCCCGGTATTGCCGGTAATATTTCTTACCATTGAAAAATAGGTCGCCGTATTCGGCAGGGTTGAGACATATGCAGCATCAGAGGAGGGCTGCTGCACAACGCGGAGTGAAAGTACATCCTCCACATAAACCCCAACCACTTGCCCGGCATTGCCGTTTTTCAGATTTTCAATGAAGGTATCCAAAAATGGCGGCGGCAGCGGGGTCGGCGTGGGCAGCGGTGTAGCTGTACTGACTGGTGTGGCTGTGTTTTCGGGGGTCTGGGTTAATGTCGGCGTTGCAGATATTTCTGGCGTGATTGTGCCCGCAGCGGTCGAAGTATATTGTCTAGTGGGCGTGTAAAGCTGCACCATGTTTGCACCTGAATTCGAACTACTTCCATATTGAAGTTGACAGCCAGTAAAGACAAGGCAGGCAACTATCAAAATAAAAAAAGGAAACGCAAATTTGCGTTGGAATATGCTCAAGGTTAATCAGACCTGTTTGTAAGCTAGGTAGGGATTCAACGAAAATTTTCTAATTTGATTATAGGCTTGAATCGATCGAAATCAATAAGTTTTTCGTAAAGATAAGAGTTTTTCCGTTAAGGTTTAATAAAAAAGAGGGACAATAAATTGTCTCGGTAAAATTCAGTTGTCACAATTATGCTGTGTGATTGACGATTTGCCCGGTGCCTTCCAATGAGCTGTTCTAAATCATCTTAACCAACGCTGCTGCTTGGGCTTCTTGTTGATCCATCTGATTCTTCATTAACCGCCATTGAAATCTGCATTCGAACCTGCTTGTTCGAGCGGTTCGTGAGCTGACTGGCAAAAGCGTCTTCCATGGATGGTCCAGAAATATTCATATTCATATTGTCGGTAGTTCGATGAAAAGGTTGAGTAAATATAGTGAATAATTTGATATATGCAGTATCGTTTTCACATGGGGTGATACTGATAAGAATACGCCATTGGCGTAAAACAAAAAAGTAATTAAAATGGAAGTCATCGGAATTTCTGTTTTTACGCGCCAGATTCAACAATTATTCACCGATGATGAATATCGTCTTCTACAATCTGTGCTTATCCAACGACCCGATTTCGGCAAGGTAATCCCACAAAGTGGTGGGTTGCGCAAAAAGAGGTGGTCACTTGGCAAAAAAAGGAAACTCGGTGGCGTAAGAATCATATATTTTTGGGCGATTTCAAATAATCAGCTCTTGCTTCTGTTCATATACGCCAAGAACAAAACAGACGATTTGTCTCTCGATCAATTAAAGCAATTGGAAAGTATTATCAAAAAGGATTACCCATGAAAGAAGATCTTTTTAGAGAATTAGTTCAAAGTGTTGAGGAAGACGCCAATATCTTAAAGGGTCAAACTAAACCTTCATGATCTTTTACGGTCACACCTTTATCAATTAAAGAAATTCGACTTGGTTTTAACCTCACCCAGGCAGAATTTGCCCAATTATTGGATGTGAGTTTGAGAACCTATCAAAATTGGGAACAAGGACGGCGCAATCCTGAAGGACCTTCAAAAGTATTATTACGTGTTGCAACCCTTCATCCTGAAGCATTACTTGCCACTCTTAACCAATCAACGGATAGATGATGTCTTCAATTTCCTTCTGGCAAATCAAACCGCTTGACCAACTCACTCCGAAGAGTGGGAGTCTTTATGCGATGGCTGCGCGAAATGCTGCCTGATCAAATTTGAAGATGAAGATACCGGCCGGATCTATTATACCAATGAGGTGTGCAAGCAGCTAGAAATCTTTCATTGCATGTGCACACGTTATGCCGAACGGTCGGTACTGGTGCCTGAATACCTCACGCTGGATGCCTCCCTGGCTGGCAGCTTAAAATGGATGCCTGAGACCTGCGCCTACCATCTGTTGGCTGAAAGTAAAAACCTGCCCATGTAGCATCCACTGGTGAGCGGCGACCCAAAATCGGTGCATATGGTGCGTCATTGATGACAATAAGGGTTTTCATAGTTACGTAACCTCCAAAGAAAAATAAGAATATTTATTTTAGACCAATAAGACCATAATGGTAAGGGGGGAGATTTATGACCTCATCACCCAAACTAAAACCAGATTGCCTCAACCATTTTTGACAATCTTCGGGTTTAGGTCTAATACTCATGGACGGTCCGCGCGGAGTATGTGAGTCATTTATCCAGTGAATTACGGCGACTTTCCCTCCTGAGATTAGAAGTCTTTTTGCTTCTTCAAGGATCATAAGAGGTTGTTCGGCATGTAATATATTGAACAAAAAAACATAATCGCAGCATCCATCAGGAAGACCGGTTCCATCAGTTAGAAAGTCTTTTTGTATGGCAATTACATTGGTAATGTTTTGTTCCTGAATTTTCTCTTCAGTAATACTGATCATGGTATCTTCGATATCTATGGCGTAAACAAATCCGGTTGTGCGTCTGGATGCGGGTATTGAAAATGTTCCATACCCACATCCCAGGTCTGCAATATTCCCAGTCAGGTTTTGAATACCTAACGAGTCTAAAATAAAATCTGGTGTATAAAACTGATCCCAAGTTTGTTCATCGGGCATACCGCTTTCGCGTGTTTTCATCATTCCTCGCGATCCAAATTGCTATGAATGTTCGTGCCGATGGTGAGTATCAGGCATGTGATGATGTGAGTGTTCGACCTCAAGATGGTTATGCATGTGTGAGTGACTCTGCATTATCCCTCCATTATGGTCATGAGTATGATGTCCGTCTTGATGAGTATGTGCGTGTTCGTGAATAATCGCTCTGTGAAGGTGTTGGTGCACGTGTTCTTCACCTGTTAAAAAAAGTGTACCAATGATCATAAGTGGTAGAGCAACAAAAAACATCCATCCGGGGAGTTCTTTGAATACAATAAAGGACAATATCATACCCGCAAGTGGGGCAGATCCAAAAACCGCACTGGTCCTTGCTGCGCCGAGCGAACGCATGGCACGAATGAAAAGTACAATACTAAAACCGTAACAAAAACAACCCAAAAGCATGGCGAATAGAATGATTCCAAGTGACGGAAAAGAGTTTCCTAAGCTAAAAGCCAAAATAAGGGAAAAACTTCCCGCAACAAACCCTTTGATGGTCACAATACTCAATGGGTCTTTTGCAGATATATTTCGAGTGAAATTGTTGTCAATACCCCATAATATACAAGCGATGACGATACCCAGAGCACCAAGAGAAAACCCCCAACCAGCGGAAATATTCAGAGAGAGAATAATACTTGCCAAGGTTATCAGCCCAACGGCCCACCAGGCACGATGGCTTATGGCTTCCCTGAATGCGGCGACCGCTATCAGTGTTGTTGCCACACCCTCAAAATTGAGAAGAAGTGAAGCAGTCGATGCCGGAGTATTTTTGAGGCTGAATAATAGAATTATTGGTGCCGCAATACCGCCTGCTATGACTGCACCTGCAAGCCATAAATAATCTTTCTTATTAATCTGAGCTTCTTTGTTTTCCTTATTTTTACCAATTCTTTGGATTATTTTAATGATTAATAAACCAAATCCGCTTCCGAGGTAAAGGAATGCCGCTAAGGGAATAGGTTCAATTTCACCCAATAGCAGTTTTGCCAATGGAGCACTGACCCCAAATAAAAATGCGGCTAATAACGCTTGGATTATAGGGTAAAAGTTATTTCGTTTCATTGGAATTTGATTATATTCTATTGCTATAAAGTTATTAAATCTAATATCCGGTTTAGAGAACTATTATTAGTCATGTTCCAACATGATTCCCTTGGATATCTCTCGCCGGTAGATCGTAACCAGCATTTGAAAGCCCTGAAAAAAAAGTCTTGCAGGAGCAGATTACGGTCCCCCTGGTTGGGATGATCCTGCTGGTGTTGCATGAATTGTTAGGAGGTGGCCAACAGTCTGGCGACCAGCAGTAGACAAGTATTTCACTGGAAACGAAAAACCCTCCGGATTTACGGAAGAGTCAGCTCACGGTAAACAATCCGTGAGCCGACAGGGCGCTCTATAATCGTTTTCTACAAGAATAAGGTCTACTTATCCTCCGAAAACGGGCTGAATTATTAACAGGAACTCTTTTATTAACAAAATATATTGGTTTTAGCACATGGAAGTCTGATGGAGGCAGGCTCCCATGTGCTGCTATTTAGTCGTTCTTAATGTGGTAATAATTCATGGGAACAAACAAAATTTTTTCAAACATGGGAAATATAGACCATTACAACAGATCCCATAAAAACCTTAGCGTACAATTTTTTCCGTTTCGTGAGCTGACCCCATGTTGTACTTTCCTAAAAAATACTATTTTGGAACTGCCGGCAATGGAGCAGGGTAGGGGTATGAAAAGCCTTTATGAACTGGTCGCAATAATACTTGATGACAATTCCCAATCAAAGAAACTTCTTTTGTTGCTGTTGTGATTCAGGTAGATAATGACTTTCTGGATTATACATTTTAAGCAGAAATAACACTAATATGATCATTTCAAAATAATTTTTCACATTTATATCAAAAAAGCAGCAACTAGATTTGCGTCTCCCGTGCTCATGTTTTGACTGAAAAATTAGGCCCCACAATATTTGCGGAAATTAAAACCAATTATCACATTTATAGTTCCAACATCACAAAAATAAATGATCACAATTATTTTCCCCCAATCGATGAACGAAGATAATAAACCAAAAAAGCGGACAATCTCTGTTTATTTGTCAGTATTATCTATTTTTTATTAACGCGCCTCATTAAGCATATAACAGAACAATTTTAATTACTTGCGATACAGCTCTCGCAAGTAGTACGGACAGAAAGAATGTAAGGAAGGCATACACATAGTGCCATAAGACCAGGTGCTTGAAACAATGTTCTTATCCGAGATATATGTTTTTATAAAATGCGGATAGATTAATTGCGTAAAAAAATGTTTTAAGTCGAAACCTGCGGTTCCCGGAGCGCTAGCAATTCAAGCTATTCTCATATCTAAAAGGGCTAGTTTAACCACTGATTTTTACTTATTAATAATAAAAGACAATGGTAATTTGTCATAACTTATTTAATCAGATGCTAGTGTGAATTTTTCATCATTGTTTTTATGGCACAAAGTTTGGCAATTAGATTGTTTTGAACGATTTTTGAGTCAAAAGTTTGGCGCTGTGGACATAAAGTTTGGCACTGTCCTTTTTATGGGAATAGAAAAGTTTTTAATACCGCGATGACAATCAGGATAAAAACAACCACGGCCACCGGCTGGCAGCCTGGTTTGCGGATTTCTCGAAGCACCCCTCGTTTTGAAAATATCCACACGGATCACCGGCTTTCTTTTAGTACCTGGTTGTTATAGACGGGTTTATCGAATTAATTATATGGAAATTCCATAATGAAACTGGTGCCATATTCTTGATGATCATCTGTTTCAAATGCCGGGCTTTTAACTCTGATAGTACCTCCATGGGCTTCTACTAATTCTTTAACAATAGCCAAACCCAGGCCGGATCCTCCACTGGCACGTGAACGGGATTTATCTGCCCTGTAAAAACGGTCAAAAATATGAGGTATATCTTCAGGGGATATACCTGTGCCGGTATCCGTCACAGAGATCGTTACTGCCGCGGTTGGATTGGGTTGGGATGTTGTGACTTGTATAGATCCATCTTTGGGGGTGTATCTCAAAGCGTTGTTAATCAAGTTAGACAATATCTGAGTGATGCGATCAGAATCTACTTGAAGGGCAGGAAGACCCTCCTGAAGGGATTGATCAAGGTGAATTTCTTTTGAGTGTGCCTGGGGTTGAATTCTTTCTGTGATTTGCTTGATCAAACCATTAATATCAACAGGTTGACGCACAAGTTTAAGCTGATTGGTTTCAGCAAGTGACAGCAAGCGTAAGTCTTCGATTAAACGATTGAGCAAAGTAGTCTCTGCAAGCAGCGTACTTAACTGTTCAGCGTCACAGGGCAAGACTCCATCCTGCATACCTTCCACGGTGCCCTGGATGGCGGTGAGAGGTGTTCTCAGCTCATGTGCCACATCTGCCATTAAATGCTGGCGGTGAATTTCGGCGTGAGAGAGATTGGATGCCATCTGATTAAAAGTTTCACCAAGCTGGGCAAATTCATCCTCACCTTGGATTTCGACTCGTTGAGTCAGGTCCCCTTCAGCAATCGCTGAAGCGGCTTTGCGCAGTTTTCGCATGGGAGCGGTAATTTGAAAGAAGAGGATGATACCAAGGGCCAGTGCGGTTATTCCGGCGATGATGGCTGAGCTGATAACAGCACGACGAACTGATGCTTGAAATTCATTGGCAAGGGTAGTTGTCGCTGATTGGCTTCCAGGTGTGATCAACAGGGTACCAATGATCTTCTTTTCCAATAAAACAGGAATCCCTTTAACAATTTCAATCGGCGTAAGTTGATTCCCCGTGAATTCATCCAAAGAATCATAAATTACCACACCTTGATCGTCTGCCAGGATCAACCTTTGACCAAGGGCTTCCATCATTGAGTTGTCAGATGATAAACCTTGTGCATTGCCCATGCCATTTCCTTGGCCCATCATGCCCTGGTGCTGCTGTGTCATTGAGGACTCTTGCAGAAAAATATCTACACCCAACCAGCTATCGTTGAGTTGAAAAAATTCAGCAAGATCAGGCGCAAGGCGTCGGGCAAGGATTTGTCCGCTGCGGGTCGTGTAAAGATTAAAAGCTCTTAGTGTAGCACGTGAGGTTAAGATTGAAGTTACCAATCCACCAATGGCTATGATTACCAGAAAGGCGCCTATCAATTTGAAGAGCCAGCTATTTTTCATCGCTATTCAACCAACTCGAATTTATAACCCAGACCAAAAACTGTCTGAATATAGACCGGGTTCTTAGGATCAGGTTCGAGTTTAATGCGCAGATTCTTGACATGAGCATCTATGGTTCTCTCGTATCCTTCGAAAGCGTCTCCCTGGGCATGTTCCATGATTTGCAATCTTGAATAAACCCGTTTAGGGTTGCTTGCCAGAGTTACCAATATTTGAAATTCAGTTGGCGTGAGCTCAATTAAGCGTCCGTCAAGAATTACGGTATGTTGTCCAAGGTCGATGGTCAGGTTGCCGGCGTGGATGATCTCGCCTTTAATTGTACCGGCATTGACACGTTTCATAATGGTTTTAACCCTGGCGACCACTTCTCGCGGGCTGAAAGGTTTAACAACATAATCATCAGCACCCAATTCCAAGCCGATCAATTTATCCACTTCTTCTACGCGTGCTGTAAGCATCAAAATGGGAACTGTGGAATTTCGGCGAATTTCACGACAGACTTCAAGTCCATCAAGACCGGGCAGGTTCAGATCGAGAATCACAAAAGTGGGGTTTTCATGTGTGAAAACGTCCAGCGCCGATCTTCCATCCATGGCTGAAACCACCTGGTATCCCTCCTTTTCGAGGTAAGCCTGCAGGACTTTCAAGATTTGAGGTTCGTCATCTACAACAAGGATTTTGTGGGTTGAGTCAGTCATAATTTTATTATATTGGAATTGAAGAAAAAAAACATCTGCTTCTTGACATACAAGAATAACGAAGGCACCATAACCTGGTGCCTTCGTTATCATTTCTGGAAACTAATTGTTGGTGTAAACACCGATGCAAGTACCGGTTCCTGTACCATTGGCACCCCGGGCTCCGCCCATCATGCCGCGTGTACCAGTTGCACCGTTCGCGCCGTTCGCACCCATGAATTGGCTGCGAGTTTTCATCCAGTCAGCCTGTGCTTGGGTGAGATCTCCGTTGGCAACAGCCTGGTCAATAGCCTGGCTGCGTGCATCCGCCATAAGTGCAATGGCTTCATCATTGGATAATCCTTCAGCAATGGCGACTGAATACATGGTCTCACCATCGGCAAGCCTGGCATTCAAATCTTCTACGGTGATGCCCAATTTTTCGGCAACCACTATTACCATCTCATCATGCAACAACCCTTGTTGGGTGCCGCCCATCATTCCACCTTGTCCACCGAAACCATAATTATCTGAGGCAGCAGTGGTTGAGGGATTACCTGATGATGCGTATACCTTGTTGACAGAACCAAGGGTAAATACCGCAGCGACGAGAACGATTGACAACACTAATGCTTTTTTCATTTTTACTCCTTATTTGTAATTTGTGTTGAACGATTATTAGTTTAAAAGAAAGTTATGAAGAACTGATGAAGGTGGCATGAACAAATTATGTGATTTATGAAGACAAGCCGGCTTTTTCTCAGCCGGCTTGTCAATCTAGGGGTTAGATAAAATCAGTGATTTCCGTTTTGAGAACCCGAACCGCCATTTGAATCCGGGTTTGGCGTAACTGTTCTGGTTGATGAATATTCCTGGTTGCCTTGTGGTGAACTCGATCCAGAAGGGTTATTCTGACCATTATCAATCATATCTGTTTCAACCGGTGATGGTGTTTCAGTGAACCAGGGACTGTTACCTTCCTGACCATCTCCATTATTCATTGAAGGAGAGTCAGTATTTCCATTACCTGGATTTGGGGTGTTTTGAGCATCTTCACCAAAATTGGTTGGGGAATTGCCTACTTCAGGGTTATTGATTTGATCTTGAATTCGCAGTTGTTCCATAATTTGCAACAAATTCATCTGGCTGGTTTCAAGGATGTGAAGCCTGACCTGTAGCATATCCCGGGTTTGGATTAAAGCTGCCACTGATTCAGCCGACCCATTGGTTTTTGTTTGAGAAAGCGTTTGCTGTTGTGTATATAGCCGATCTTGAATTTTCTCAAAAGCTTGAACAATTTTATCCTCTGGCAGATTCATGGCTAAAAGGATGGTTTGTTCTATCTGATCACGATACCGGGTTTGTATTTCATCAGTGATTAAATCTCCATCAGATAAGAGAGTCACGATCTCATCTGACCTGCGATCGACTAAATCCAGGGCGATATCAAATTGCGATTCTGGATCTGAAGTCAAATCCAGCACAGCATTTTCGCTAAGCAATTTTATGTTGTAGAGTAAATCACCTGGATCACTGGCTTGTGCAGCGGCAACCGTAACACCGCTTCCCCCGAGTAGAAGTGAAATCGCTAAAACAATTGAAGCAAAAGTGGATAACATGGGAGCACGCTCCTTTCGGCGTTCAAACAAGTTGATTGGATTTTTCTGATTCCAATTGTTATGACGCCGATTTGCCTCTGGAGATACGCCTACAGCAATTTTTGATGCTTCATTAAGAAACGCAGTTTTGCCTGACAAAGTTTTATCAGGATTACGATCAGGAATTGATTTTAGTACTTCCAATTTCTTTATTATTTCAAGATTATCTTCATAATCAGTTTTCATTGAAACTCACTTTCATTTCTGACGGGAAGAAACTTCGCATCGAGATTAACGCGCGATGCTGCAAGGCTTTAATTGCACCAACAGGTTTTTGTAAGGTCAGGGCAACCTCTTCAATTGACCAATCTTCAATAAATCGCAATACAATCACTTGCCGTTGATCTGGAGTAAGTGCGCGGAGGGCAACTTGAATTTGTTGCTTCTGAATTGATTCAGAAATGCGTTTTTCTGGATTGTCGTGGTCATCCATTTCTAAAGTCTCATCCAACTCAACCAATACTGGACTATGTCGACGGTAAAAATCAGTAATCCAGTTATGAGCGATCCTGTAGAGATACGCTTGAAGATGATTATCTGGCCCATGACCAACGCGCAAAGCTCCAAGAAATCTTGAAAAGGTGTCAGCAACACATTCTTCTGCCATATTGCTATCTCCGAGAAGCCTTGAAGCATACCGATACAATCCAGGACTGTAGGAATCATAGATAATTCCAAGGGAGTCTTGGTCAAAGCGTTTGGCATTATTAAGCAGTTCATGTTCATTAGCTAAATTCATTATCTACCTGAAAACCTCGTCACAATAAAAATTCCTTAATTATTTTCAAATCGGAAGAACTTTTTGATATTAGTATCTGAATTCCACGTCAACAGTAAATTACCTTCAAATTTTCTTAATTGACGAAGATTTTCTGAAATATTGTATATAGTGTAGCATATTCGCCTTAACCTCGTGTTGATTTCATCGATTATTTCTGGCAATTCTGAATAATGGACATGGTAAACACACCTCAACAAACACTTTGACACCAACGCTGAATACTTGATAGCACCTTCTTAGGATAAGCAGTTTTTATACACATCTTGATATGGATATTTTGTCGAGAGCTTCATTACCACGTAGCGTGCTGTTCTGATGATCTTAGCCGCGAGAAAAACATACTTCAAACGGAAGGTCTTAATTTGCTGCCTGTATTCTGAGATGTGGAGAGAATCAAATTTGAACAGTAAAAACAGATTGTACGCAAGCATCATCATTTGAAAAATGGCTTCATTTGCCCAAAACGATTTTAACAAAAGATGTCCAACCGCCATATCATACTTGGCTTCTTTGATGTAATTCTCAGCGTTGCCACGCTTTTCGTAGGAAATGACCACTTTTTCTAAAGATAGTTGAGCATTGGTCACAAAGAAAAAGTATTCATACTCGTCGCCTTCCAAAAGAGATAATTGCGCCCTTTCTTTTTCTGGCTTCAATACACGAGACACCACAAACCTTCGATCGTTGTTCCAAGTGTTTAGTTTCGTGAAAAGTTCAGTCGTTTCCCTGTCCTCATCACCTTTTTCAAATATTACAGATGGGTTCATTACTTGTGAAGCCAGTGTTGGATATTCTTTTCCCTTGATCAGATACTGACAACCCAGTAATTCTATCGTTTCGATGATGGCTTCATCAAAATATCCGCTATCCATTCGAAACAGGATCTCTAGCTCTTCCGTTTTGCCTGTGCCAGTGCCGTAGGCACAGGTGATATTGGCAACAATTTCTTTGATCATTTCAGCTGCGCCATTGGCTGTATAGGTATTTCCGCTTCTAACAAAGCCAGTAATATAAGCCTTGAGTTCATCACAGAAAGCAAACTGGATATTGTAACAAGGGTTGCCAAGCTTTTTTGGATTGTATCCCTTAGCTGTACCTTCTTGATGACCTTCTACGTTGATCACGCTGCTGTCGATATCGATGGTGATAGATTTGAGCTTGCTACGATCAAGCAGTTTCTTGAAGACTTTGAAATTGATATCTCTGAACATGTGGGTTGTTTTGTAGCTGAAGGTACCTAAAAATCTGGATACCGTTTCAGGTTCTTTCACCGATATATCAAACTCATTAACCAGTGGATCCCCTTGCAACAATTTCAACCGCTCCAATTTGTCTATTCCAATGAAATGTCCGCACAGCATCGTTTTGATGTGGTTCATCTTGATTTTGTTGGTTGATTCGTTATCAAAGACCAGGTCGTTGTCAATCAGTTCAAATATTCCGTTATTCTTTGCGTTTTCGAGCAGAAGAAATAAGCCTGCATTTGACGTCAGATTCTTGGCTGCAAAATCAATTTTATTGATCAAAATTAGACCCTTTTTCATACATTATTTTATCTACTTCAATTTTAACATGCGCAAGAGGCGTGAAAGTTGCCTGTTTCAACCACTTTGCCTTTCACCCAAAAGGTGAAAAACTAACTTGGCAAAACTTGTGTGTTTTCAGATCAAAATCGTGTTTTTTATCGATTATTTAATTAATTGACGTGGAATGCGGA